>Ga0099847_1000584_pt1 | contig 12308 bp, 17 predicted proteins | sample CB_VirMetaG_2_FD_78178 | JGI IMG/M metagenome (GOLD analysis project Ga0099847, IMG submission 78178) | Freshwater to marine saline gradient viral communities from Chesapeake Bay - CB_1504_2 Viral MetaG | ecosystem: Environmental > Aquatic > Marine > Coastal | place: USA: Chesapeake Bay...
ACACCAGCATGGACAAGAAAAGCCGGAAAGAACCCTCAAGGTGGCCTCAACGCTGCCGGTCGCGCATCTTACAAGGGCGGCACTCTCAAGCCGCCGGTCAAGTCAGGAGACAACCCACGCAGAGCCAGCTTCCTCGCAAGGATGGGCAACATGAAGGGTCCAGAGAGGGATGAGAAGGGCAGACCTACAAGGCTGCTAAAGTCACTTCAGGTGTGGGGTGCTTCATCAAAAGCTGATGCTAGGGCAAAGGCTAGAGCCATTAGCAAGCGCAATAAAGCTAAAGAAGGAAAAGCATAATGTGTATGTCTAGTGCTGCTAACAAAGCCATGATGATGGGTATATTTAAAAAGGTTGCTGATTTGCAAAAGAAGCCAGATGAGCCAAAAGCGCAAACCGCCGCACCATCAAAAGCAACAATGCCAAAACAAAAACGTAGGATTAGACCAAGCCGGTTAATGCGTTCTGGTGGCGGCAATCGTTCATTCTTGGAAGGAGGGCAGTAATATGCCAATGGGTAAAGGAACATATGGTTCGACTAAGGGTCGTCCACCAAAGAAGTCAATGCTTACTGGTGAGCAAAAAAAGCTGCCTAATGCATTAAAGAAAAAGATACTGAAGTCAAAGAAAAATGGCAGTTAATGAAGCTGGCAACTATACAAAGCCATCAATGCGCAAGGCTTTGTTTAACCGCATAAAGGCTGGCAACAAAGGTGGTGCTTCAGGGCAATGGTCTGCGCGTAAGGCACAGATGCTTGCTAAAGCTTACAAAGCAAAAGGTGGTGGATATACATCATGAGGAAACCACAGAGGTCATTAGTAAACTGGACTAAGCAGAAGTGGAGAACCAAGAGTGGCAATCCATCTACCCAAGGATCGAAAGCTACAGGGGAAAGATATTTACCTGCCGCTGCCATCAAAGCGTTATCATCGAAAGAGTACGCAGCAACCAGTGCTGCTAAAAGAAAAGGACGTTCAGCTGGTAAGCAGTTCGTCAGCCAACCTAAAAAGATACGAGATAAAGTAAAGAAGTATAGATAATGGCTGTTGCTGAAATCCTCACAGGTATTGCGCTAGTACAGCAATCAGTCAAATTTATTAAAGAGCATATCAGCACTGTTCAAGATATTGGGCAGATTGCCAGTCAGATTGATGATTTGTTTCGTGGCGAAAAAGAGGCGCAGCAAGCTAGAAATAAAAAATCTAGTGGTGGCATAGGCGATCAGTTTGGTGTTGACACAGTAGCCAAAGAAATTATTGACGCTAGGTTGGCAGCTGAAAAGTTGCAAGAAGTAGCTACTATGGTTGACATGCGTTTTGGTCATGGCACTTGGAAGGGCATTGTAACTGAACGTGCTAAACGCATACAGGACGCAAAGGAAGCTGCTACTAAAGCTAGACTGAAGAAGATGCGTGAAGAAGAAGAGTTTATAAACAATGTGAAATCTGTTGCAATAATCTTTGCAGTGATTATTGTAATGATTGGTTTGTTTATAGCACTGATGGTTTCAGTGGCGCGAGCAATAGGTTTTTAATGTTTTATCATAATCTTACTAAGCATGAGCGTGACTTGCTTCGTATTGTAGTTAAAAACGTACACATGCAATACTTCCCTAAAGAGTTTCAATCTGATTATGAGGCAGATAAGTTGATTGCCTCACTAGCTCCATACACTGTTGAGCGTATGAAACAGAAAGCAAAGAGACACAAGGTTGACGAACTTTAAGTACAAACCCGATGGGCAAGTATTAAAAGACTTTATGAAGTCTAATGTATTCTTTCGTGGCCTTAGAGGGCCGGTTGGTTCCGGCAAATCTGTGTGCTGCTGCGTTGAAATATTTCGCCGCGCACTTGAACAGCAAAAAGCAGAAGATGGTATTCGCCACAGCCGTTGGGCTATTATTCGTAATACCAACCCACAACTTAAAACAACAACTATTAAGACTTGGCTTGATTGGTTTCCTGAGGAACAGTGGGGTAGGTTCACTTGGTCTGTTCCTTATACGCACCATATAAAGAAGGGTGATATAGATCTTGAGGTCATCTTCTTGGCTCTTGATAGGCCGGAAGATGTCAAGAAGTTGTTGTCTTTGGAACTTACTGGCATTTGGGTGAATGAAGCGAGAGAGATACCTAAGAGTATTATTGATGCAACCACAATGCGTGTTGGTCGATTCCCCTCTATGAAAGATGGCGGTTGCACATGGACAGGTGTGATTGCAGATACTAACGCTCCAGAGGAGGATCATTGGTGGCCTATCATGTCCGGCGAGGTTCCTATACCAGACCACATTCCAAAAGAAGAAGCAAAGATGTTAGTCAAGCCAGACAATTGGCAGTTTTATACACAACCCTCTGGCATGAGAGAGGAAAAAGATCAGGACGGAAGCGTCACAGGCTATGTCCCAAACGAGAGTGCAGAAAACCGAAACAATATGCGCAGCGATTATTACCCCAATATTGTGATGGGCAAGACTAAAAGCTGGATTGATGTTTATGTAATGAACAAGTTAGGAGCGATAAAAGATGGCAAACCCGTTTATCCCATGTTTGCTCCTGACATGCATGTCGCCAAGGAAGAGATCCCTGTGGCCTCCGGTGTGCCTGTATACATTGGTGTTGACTTTGGCCTTACTCCTGCGGCTGTCATAGGGCAGAAGGTAAGGGGCAGGTGGCTTTTGCTGCAAGAGATCGTTGCATTTGACATGGGCATTGTTAGATTTAGTGAGGTGCTGCGGCAAGAGATATCGTCACGCTATGGTGATTGCGAGATAAATATTATTGGTGATCCAGCTGGCGACTTCCGCGCACAGACAGATGAGTCCACACCATTTCAGATTCTTAGAGGATGTGGTTTAAATGCACGCCCTGCGCAATCAAACGATGTATCCTTGCGTCTTGAATCCGTTAATGCGCCTCTTAATAGAATGATTGAGGGTAACTCTGGTTTGTTGATTGACCCTAGGTGCCGTACTCTTATCAAGGGTTTTGATGGTGGCTATCAGTACAAAAGGATGCAGGTATCCGGCGAAAGGTTTGATGATAAGCCAGAAAAGAATCACTTCTCTCACATCCACGATGCATTGCAATATTTAATGATGGGTGCTGGTGAAGGCAGAAACATCTTGCGTAATGTTTCCGCACCTAGTAAGCCTTTCCAAGCAAAGATGGAGTTTGATGTTTTCTCTCGTAGGCCAAAGCCAAGGCGACAAGGGTTGTGGTCAAGACTTTAATTGTGCGTTGCATATTAGCATTGCATAAGGTTATTACCGCATAAAGGAGTTTAGTATGTGTACTTCATCTATTTTAAAACCAATTCAAAAATTGGGTCGTGGTTTGCTTGGCATATCCAAGCCTAGAGCACCAGAAGTCTCTCAAGAATCTAAAGACGCTGCCGCAGAGCGTAAAGCTATGATGGCGCAAAACGAAGAAGCGCAAAAAGAAGAGCGTCAAAAAAGACTTGAGACTCAAATGCGCCGCAAGAAAAGAGGCGGTTCTGGTCAGCGGTCTTTAATCTCAGGTCAAGCCGGTGGCGTTGGCTATTTTGATGAGAGCATCTAATGGATACTGTTGCCCGCCGTATGCTGGAACGGTTTGAAAAAGCAAAAACAAACCGCGTTCTTTTTGAATCATTGTTTGAAGAGTGTTATGAATACGCTCTTCCAATGCGGCAAAGCTTTTTTCATGAAAGCCCTGGGCAAAGGCGTGACGATAAGATCTTTGATGAGACAGCTGTTGTAGGTACACAAGAGTTTGCATCTCGTTTGCAGTCTGGCCTTGTACCTAACTTTGCTCGTTGGGCAGACTTGTTGGCTGGCAGTGAAATTCCTGAAGCCGAAGCTGATGATGTTAATAATAGCTTAGATCAGGTGACAGATTATGTTTTTGAAATTATACAAAATTCAAACTTTGGGCAAGAAATACATGAGTCTTTTATGGACTTGGCTGTTGGCACAGGCATCCTCCTTGTGGAAGAAGGTGACGCTGTTAATCCGGTCAGGTTCAATGCTATTCCGTTACCGAGTGTATACCTTGATACAGGTCCGGATGATAAAATTGACCATGTATATAGACAACGTACTCTTAAATATGCAGACCTGCCTGTGGCGTATCCGAAAGCGGTATTTCAGGAAAGAACCGCCAAAGCAATAGCAAGTCAGCCGGAAGGCAAGGTACAGATTGTCGAGATCGTCTGCCGCAATTATCAAAAGCGGAACGAGGATCGGTTTGACTTTTATGTAATTAATATTCCAGAGCAAGAGACTATTGTAGTAGATCAGTTTGTTGGCACTGGTGCTAACCCATATGTTTGTTTCCGCTGGTCAAAAGCTAGCGGAGAAATCTATGGACGTGGCCCTTTAATTAATGCGTTGTCTGCAATTAAAACAACTAACCTTACTATTGAGCTTGTACTTGAAAATGCTCAGATGGCTATCTCTGGCATCTATCAGATGGATGATGATGGTATTATTAATACTGATACCATCAACCTTGTCCCAGGGACAATCATCCCTAAAGCAATGGGGTCGCAAGGTTTGCAGCCAATCAGGAACGCTGGCAACTTTGATGTTGCACAAATTGTTCTTGGGGACATGCGCAATAACATTAAGCGGGCGTTGTATAACGACATGCTTGGCGACCCCAACAAAACACCGGCTAGCGCGACAGAAGTAGCAGAGCGTATGGCTGACCTTTCAAGACGCATTGGTTCAGCATTCGGTCGGCTTCAAGCTGAAATGGTGCAACCTGTATTGCAGCGGGTAGTTTATATTCTAAAGAAGCAAGGTCGCATTGATTTGCCTACAATTAATGGGCGTGAGGTAAAGATTCGTTCCTCATCTCCATTGGCACAAGCGCAAGCTAATCAGGATATATCATCAATAGCAAGATATCTACAGCTTGTTGGTGGCACATTCGGACCAGAAATTCTAAACCTTCTTGTAAGTTCAGAAGATGTTGCGGTGCATCTCGCCAAGAAGTTTGGTGTTCCTGATACTCTTGTTCGTGATAAAGTAGATCGTGAGCAGTTGATTCAGGCAGCACAAAATATGGCGCAGCAGCAACAACAGCAACAAATGATGACGGAGCAAGATGTCTAACCAAATAGGTATTGACAATTTTCCTCGTTCAAAAGCAAACGATGAAAAAATTTCCAAAGATATAAGATCGCTATTTCGTACCCCTAATGGACAGGAGGTAATGAAGTATCTGCGTTCTATAACAATTGAAGCAGTCACAGGGCCAGCCGCAAGTGATGCCGAATTAAGGCATCTCGAAGGGCAGCGGTATCTAGTCGGCCTCCTTGAGAGGCGTATTAAACATGCAGAAAAGGTAGAGAAAAATGGAACAAGCAGATAATGTGGAAGTAGCAGTAGCTACAGAAGCACCTGTGTCCGACAGACCAGAGTGGCTTCCTGAAAAGTTTAAATCACCAGAGGATATGGCTTCATCATATTCTGAACTAGAGTCTAAGCTAGGGCAGGGTGAAGGTGCTTTGCGTGAGAAGATTTTGTCTGAGTTGGAGGCAGAAGCTTACTCAAACAGACCTGCCACCGCTGGTGATTATGCAATCCCCAACACGATTGACGAAGATCTTGCAAGTGACAATGAACTGTTTCAATGGTGGGCTAAACATGCGCATGAAAATGGTTATAGTCAGGAAGAGTTTGAGAGTGGCATAGAACAATACGCCGCTGCTCTTGAAGCAATGGGTCCTGATCTTGATGCAGAGCGTCAGGCATTGGGCGATAATGCTGATGCTCGTATTGAAGCTGTTGAGCTTTGGTCGCAAAAGTTTTTTCCGGAAGAGTTTTCCGAAGTAGTAATGACTATCGGGCAAACAGCAAAGGGTATTGAAGCGTTGGAGTTTCTTATGCAAAACATGCAAGGCTCAAGTGTATCTCGTGATGGTCAACCAGCTATGCGTATGTCTGAAGATGAACTGCGCACAATGATGCAAGACCCACGCTATTGGAACCCTGTCAAGAGAGATGCTGCCTATGTTAAAAAAGTCGAAGAGGGTTTTTCCCAAATCTACAGGTAGCGCATTTCATAAGGATGGCGATGTTGAAATAGTTAGGGCAACAAGTGAACACGCTGCCTATCTTCAGCATCGCCTACGTCCTACTGATATTCGTGAGTGTATGATAGCTGGTGCATCTCCTTGGGCTGCACTTCATACGCCATTAACAGATAAGCATGGTAAGACTTGGACAATATTGTTCAATGGCGAACCTGCTTGCATGTATGGTGTGTCAACTGTTTCTGAAGAAGATGACTTGACTAGCGCAATTATATGGCTGTTAGGCAGTGACTTAGTAGAAAAAGAATCACGCAAATTCCTAAAGGTAACTAGACAGATAGTAGATTACCTGCAAGACCGATATGATCTGCTAGAAAATGTTGTGCCAATCGATCACACCAGAACTCTCAAGTGGTTGGATTGGTTGGGTTTTTACTTTTCAGATCAAACAACAACCATAAATGGATTTTCTTGTGTTCGTTTTGTGCGTTGCAATCCCGCCATAGAGGTGCGATTTGAATGATATTACGGCCTGTTTCAAACTGACAGCCTCGCAACGAGACAACTGAATGACGCAAGAAACGGACAACCGTTGGTGTAGTGAAACTTTTTTATAAGGACTGAAAGAAATGGCTAATACAATTGACCAAGCCTTTATCAAACAGTTCGAGACTGAAGTTCACATGGCTTATCAGCGCATGGGTTCTAAACTCCGCAATACTGTACGCACCGCTGGTAATGTTCGTGGTTCTGTTGTTCGGTTCCAGAAGATTGGTTCTGGTTCTGCCAACACAAAGTCTCGTAACGGCAACGTAACTCCAATGGAATTGGCGCATACTAACGTAGAAGCTACTATGGCTGACTACTATGCACCAGAGTACATTGACAAGCTCGATGAGTTGAAAACAAACATCGATGAGCGTCAAGCTGTAGCACAATCTGCTGCCGCTGCTCTAGGTCGCAAGACTGACGAAATCCTGTACACAGCTATGGACGCTGGTGCAAACGCAACTCAGATCAGCACAACTGGTGCGGCTCTGACTAAAGCTAACCTGCTTACTCTTTTTGAAACATTCGGTACTGCCGATATTCCAGAAGATGGTCAGCGTTATCTTGCCATGCATCCAAAAGGATATGCAGATCTGTTCCTGATTGATGAGTTTGCCTCATCAGATTATGTTGGTGAACAGAACCTGCCATTCGCTGGCGGCATGACAATGAAAGAGTTCTTGGGCTTCAAGATCTTTTCAACATCAGCAATCACAGCTGGTAAGAACATGGCATACCATTCAACTTCTGTTGGCCTTGGTATTAACTCTGACGTTCAGACAGAGATTAACTATGTTCCTGAGAAGGCTGCTCACCTCGCAACCTCAATGATGTCAATGGGTGCTGTTGTTATTGACGACAACGGTGTCTATGAAGTCCTTGACAACAACTAAGGAGTAAGAAGAAATGGCTTATAATGCAGCAAACCTTACTCGCATTGGTGGTGCTTCTAACGGCGACCTGTGGTTTTACACTTCAGCAGATGCAATTGCTGACGTAAACACTGCCGGTTATTTTAATGACGCATCGAATATGCTTGCAGTTCGTGATGTTATTATCGTCGTGGATACTGCAACACCAACAACTAGCTTCGTAAATGTTCTATCGAATGCTAGCGGTGTAGTTGACGTTTCAGATGGCACAGCCATTGCTGAAACAGACACAGACTAATAGGGGTGGGGGGCTTCGGCCCCCCATTATCTGATGCCAACAGTAGCTAATTCTGACATTGATATTGCGTCACGCGGCCTGATCCTTATTGGAGCAGAGCCGATTACTTCGTTCACAGCCACAAGCACAGAAGCAACTGTTGCTAATGCTATATATGAAGATGTGATTAGGACATTGATGTGTTCTAGTCGTTGGCGTTTTTCTACAAAACAAGCGCAATTAAATCTACTAACTAATGCCCCAACCGGCAGATATGACACAGCGCATCAATTGCCATCTGACTTATTGATGCTACACGCTGTTACAGTCAATGATGCTATTATTGAATACAATATTTATGCTGACAAAGTATTTAGCAACTCATCACAAAATGATGCGTTAATTGCTGACTACACTTTTAGAGCGTTGGAACCTAACTTTCCATCATACTTTACACTAGCCGCCGAGTTTTCATTAGGCGCATCATTTGCTCTGTCAATCGCAAGAGATGAGCAGCTATCAGCTTTGTTGGAAAGAAAAGCAGCAGAGCTTTTGCAGCAAGCAAAGACTCTGGACAGCCAACAACAAACAACACGCAAACTTGTTACATCGAGGTTTATTACTGAAAGGCGAAGTTAATGGCGAGAATACGGATACCGCTAAACAACTTTGTTTTTGGTGAGATTAACCCATCACTGACTAGCCGCATTGATGCGGCTGTTTACAATCAAGCTGGGCAATCTGTAAAGAATGTTTTCATTCGCTCTGAGGGTGGTGTTATAAATCGCCCTGGGTCGGAGTTGCATCATAAATTTTTAGATGGTGCTAGCAATCCTATTGCTTACTCATCAAGCTATACGCAGCAAATACGTCTTGAGCCATTCTTGTTTTCAAGCGATGAAAAGTATGTAGTAGCTTTCATTGCTGGCACTACCGCTGGTAGCATACAGATATTTAGAGTTAATACTGATGGCTCATTTAACTCTCTTGTAGCTACATTAACAACTGACGTTGATGGCGATGATCTTCCATTTACATATACAAACTTAACACAGTTTACTTATGCGCAAAGCGGCGACTTTATGTTTATTGCGCATACAAACTTTGCTCCATTGGAGCTTGTCAGAACAGGCTTAACAAGCTTTGAGGTGCGGGTGTATGAGTTTGACATCTCTGCTGACGGTAATAAAAAATTACAACCTTATTACAATTTCCAAGGCAGCGCAGTTACAATTGCGCCATCGGCTACATCAGGGACAGGAGTTACAGTAACAACTAGCTCTGCTTACTTTGTTGCCGGTATGGTTGGGTCAAGTCTTTTAATACACGATACGCAGGTAGACATTACCGCAGTTACTAGCTCCACTACAGCTACGGTAAACGTACAAGGTACGATTGAAAGGCAGTTAGATTTTGATTCTTTAAACACAACAGAAGGCTCTGACAAGGTTCATGTTGTAATGGAATCGCATGGTCTTAGCGTAGGCGACTCTATCACAATAAGTGATGCCGGTGCATTAGGCGGCATTAACAATGGAAATATCAACGGCACAAGGACAATTACAAGAATATTGAGTGCCAATGAATTTGACTATCAAGCTGGTGGTGCTGCTTCCGCTACTGCAACAGGTGGTGGCAACCCTATTATTAGCAGCACAGCTGCAACAACAGACTGGTATGAGCAATCTTTTAGTTCTTACAGAGGCTTTCCGGCTGCTGTAACATTCCATGAAAATAGATTGTGGTTTGGTGGAACGCCATCGCAGCCTAGTGGCATATGGGCATCAGCTAGCGGAGAGTTTTTTAACTTTGACGTTGGCAAAGGTGAGGACTTTGATGCACTAGATTTGGAAGTATCTGTAGGTGTTACTAACTTTGTTAGGCATCTTGTATCTAATAGAGACTTGCAGGTATTTGCTAATCAAGGTGAGTTTTATTTACCGGCATTTCAAGACGCGCCGATTACTGCATCAACAGCAAAAATATCTAGCCAGACTCCTTTTGGCTCTAGCTATGTAAGGCCACTGTCTTTAGATGGTGCAACATTGTTTGTCCAAGCAACTGGCACTGCTGTAAGAGAGTATATCTTTAGCGACACAGAAGCTGCTTATACAACTAATATGGTTTCCATATTATCCTCTCACCTTATTTCTTCGCCTGTTCAACTGGCTGCGGTTAAAGGTTCATTAGATCGCCCAGGGGGATATGCTTTCTTCCTAATGGATAATGGTGAGATTGGTGTATTCTACAGTATTAGATCTGAAAAACGTGCTGGATGGATGCGTTGGACTACAGAAGGCAGGTATCATTCTGTGTGTGCAGTTGATGAGCAGCTGTTTGTTGTAACGTCAAGAGATGACGGTAATGGCACACCTGCGCTTTGTCTTGAGCAATTTACGCCTGAGTTGAATATGGACTTTAGTGCAGACTTTACTGGCAGTGCTGGTGTATTCAATGTTTCATCAACTTTTTCTGATGGTGCTGTAGTAGATGTTATTGATGGCACAGAATACCTTGGACAGTTTACTGTAGCTAGTGGCAACGTAGATGTTAGTGCTGTTAAGCTTTCAACGTCAGCTGAGATTGGTTATAAGTTTGTGCCTGAATTAACTACAATGCCATTAGATGCTATGGTGCAAGGTGGCCCACTAACAGGCAGACCTCGCAAGATAACTAATGTTGTGCTTGACCTAAAAGACACGCTGAGTGTTTCGGTTAATGGAACCAATATGATTATTCGTAATGTGACCTTTAACCCTGCTCAACCAAGACAGGCGTTTACAGGCAAAAAAGAATTTAGGGTGCTGGGTTATAGCAAAGATCCAGTTGTTACAATTTCACAGATAGCACCACTTGACATGCAACTAAATGGTATGGTGGTGGAGGTAGCGTTCCAATGAGTGCATTTTGGATGTTTGCAGCGTTGGCTGTTGGTACTGCGGTTGATATTGCTGGACAAGATCAAGCAGCCAGAGCAGAAAAGATTCGCCAAGATGAGGTGGCAAGGCAAGCTAAAGAAAATGCTGAGATGGTTAAGCTTAATGCGGAGATTGCTGCAACAGCAAGATCTCGTACATACACTAGCTTTCTAAAAAACTCTTCAGCAATCACTGGCTTTAATAGACGCGGTGATGATCGTTCTTTAAAGGCAATACAAAAAGCTGGCAAAACAAAGAGTGCCGAAGAGTTGCGGGCCGCTGAGTTGCAAAGTTTGTTTACCAGAGGGCGTTACGCTAGTCAGGCTGCGTTCGCTGGCTTTGAAGGGCAAGCGGCTATGGATCAAGCTCTAATCAGTCAGGTGTCAACCTTGGCTACCAATGGTTATAAAGCTGCATCCATTGCAGGAGGATAATTTTCTATGGCTAAAATTGAAGTATTAAAAGGACAGCAAACCACAACAGTTGGTCCTATTGGCATTGTGTCTATGGGTAGAAGCGGCGTTGCAGCTGGGCAAGCTATGTCTAATGCTGGCAAGCGTATCTTTGATGCTGCCTTTGAATATGCTTACAATGCTGAAAAGACCAAAGGGCAAGATGAGGCTAGGCTTGCAGCGATTAGTGCAAGAGATACAAATGGCAACTTAACATTCCCTGAGATGCCAAAGTCTCTATCTACTGTAGCACAAAGATATTATGAGCCTATTGCAAACAAGCGTTATACTGATGCGCTTGCGCTTGATATTGATAGCGTAGCACAGAAAACAGCTGCACAATATGAGCGTGATCCTGAAGGGTTTGCAAAAGAATTTCAAGTTTTCTTAGACACAACTCGTGAGGCTTCTGGAAAATTTTCTGGTTTTGTCGAGTCTGCTGGTGCTATTGCATCTAAGCAATATAAAACGAAGTTGTTTATTGACAAAGTAGAGTTTGATGACAAAAACGCTGCACAAAACGGTGTGCTTAAAACAAACAAAATGATGGCAGATATCAACGCTTCTGCATCGTCTGGCGCAACTGGCACTGCTCGTGCAATGTTAGCGACTGCAAATGAAGAGCTTCAAGGTTTTCAACTTGAGCATGGTGATCGCGTAGGTGTTGCTTATCTTCCAGAAACTCAAAAGAAATTACGTTATGCTTTTGTTAGTGGAGATATAATTAATATATCAAACAAGCTTGCTACTTCTTTAGGCGATGATGATCCATTTAAGTCACAGGCAAAATTATCTGCGGCTTTAAATTATATGGCTATGGCTGTTGAAAGCAGAAGCTTTGATCGCATTCCACCAGCTATTAGAGAGCAATTTGAAAAAGCTGGGTTTAAGGAGAAGTATATTAATGATGATGTGTTTGATGGCCTTCACACGCAAATAGCAAGAGAGATTAGAACTCGTCAAGGCACTGTTCAAGAGCAGTTTAATGCTGAAAAGGATGACCGTTTAACTGGTGCTGCTGTTATGGATCTCAGTAATGGCTTTAATCTTTCAAAGGATAATGCTGATAGAGTAGGCAATGCAATTGGAATTAGAAACTCTGTTGATCTATCAAATAACCTTGCCTTGATTATGACACCGCCATCAGATGCGGCGCAAAAGATTCAGTGGGAGGCAAGGTTTGGTGCTTTTCATACTATTTTGTTTGAAACTACTGGTGAG
>Ga0099847_1000585_pt1 | contig 12295 bp, 16 predicted proteins | sample CB_VirMetaG_2_FD_78178 | JGI IMG/M metagenome (GOLD analysis project Ga0099847, IMG submission 78178) | Freshwater to marine saline gradient viral communities from Chesapeake Bay - CB_1504_2 Viral MetaG | ecosystem: Environmental > Aquatic > Marine > Coastal | place: USA: Chesapeake Bay...
GGATTTGCACAATTAAGTTTATCAGGAGGAATCAAAGGAACGGATCCTCTTCAAAAACTAGGTCTCTCTGCTGCTGCATTTATCACAGGGAATGAAAGATTTAATACAGATGAGTATGGTAGAAAGTTTAATCCAATAACAGATATCGCAGGACTTACAGGATTAAAACCTAATGTCGTTGATCCTAAGGAGAGCATGAAATATCAAGTATCTGGGTTTCAGGATCAAGTAAGAAATGCCACTGCTTCCTTTACTAGTGAAATACTTAGAGGAAAACCTAAACCTGTCAGTGATATTGTTACTGAATATACGCAAACTCAGTCTAGTAGATTTGATGCCTATCAAAACATGTACAAAAAAGTCAAAGCGGCTCAAACACTAGGACTTACTGATAAAGAAGTCCTAAAAACTTTTGGAGATAGAATTACAAAAAAAGATAAAATTGCTCTCTTATCTGGTAAATTTAGACCTTATACTCCATCTGAAAATGTTTTATTCAAAGCTGCAGAAAATGCGTCTCAAGCTAGATTACCTAACACTTTAAACGAAGCATTTCCTTCCTTACTAAATATAGCAAATGAATTCAACGGATATAGCTTAGAGGCTCAAAATCCATTTGTTTCTGCTTTTGTACCTCAAGCACAAAGTCCATTTGCAAATAGACCTACACCAACTGCTCCTTCTAATGTAAGAATTGCTACATCAGGAAACGTATTTGCTGAACAGAGGGCAGAAGAACAGGCTAAAAAATATGCAGCCTTGTTTCCTACTGATATTTCTGGTATAAGTATTGCATCAAGGAGTAATAAATAATGCCTCGAGGAAGAGCGCCTACTAAAAAAACTAAAAGTTTTGGTGAATTTAAATCCTCTAGAAACAGGGGAGGATTAGGTTCTTTTAGAGCAGCAGAGGATGCCTCTATGAAGAATCTTGAGAATAGGAGAGAAGAAACTCGTCAAAATTTTTTTAAGGGTAATCAAAACATTCCCGACAGTCGCTTAGATAAAAGACAAATTCAAGATGATTTAATAAAAAATTTTATTGCTACTCAAATGAAACCCGTTTCTGGTTCATCTAATCTACTACAAAAAGTAGATCCAACAGGTATGGATTTATCTGAGTATCGACAAATGGTTACCAATCAATATGGACCTACTTTAGGTGAAGTAGGTGGAGATATTATGAGAGGTTTAGGTTCTATTGCTGGTGGAGTAGGACAGTTTATGGGCAGTGGTGGAGTTTTAGGAGCAGTTTTAAAAGCAATCACTGGTGCTAAAGATATGGGTAAAAAAGGATTAGACTTCTTATCTCAAATGTTTAGTAGACCAACACAAGATGCTCCAATGGCTTCTTATGATCCAGGACAAGCAATAAGAGACGCAGAAGTTTTAGCACAGGCACAAGCAGGATCTCCAACTGTTGACGCTATTACAGGAGAGACCTACACGGATTTATATGGAGGAAACAGAGACTACTCATCATTCTTAAATCAAGTTTCAGAAGATCCGATTAATGTTGAAATGTCAGAATCAATGCCTCTTTTGTTTACTCAACCAATTAGTCCAGGCTATAGAATAAAACAAGCCGCTATAGATAGATTCAGTCCTGATTATTTAAAAATGCAACAAGATTTATTAAACGAAATAAAGGCAGCAGATAAGAAAATAAATACTAATTTATAAGAAAGGAAAAATATGCTAAGAAAGTTAATATTAAAAATAAAAAGTTTCTTCATCAAAAAAGAAGAAAGAGATGAACATGAAATAGGAGGTATCGGATCATGATAAAAATCTCAGACGAACTAAAAGCAAGAATACGTGACCACGAGGGTTGCAGAGACACTATTTATTCTGACAGTTTAGGTAAAAGAACTGTGGGTATTGGTCATCTTTTAAGACCACATGAAGTAGATGACATTTACAAAAGACAACCTTTGTCTATGGATGATATAGAGGAACTGTTTGAAATAGATTTAAACCGAGCAGCAGCTGGTGCCGATGCACTAGTTGAAGAATTTTGTCCAGATACAAAGCTACCAAAAGTAGTAGAAGAGGTAATTGTTGAAATGGTTTTTCAACTAGGACAAAAGGGTGTTTCACGTTTTGAAAAAATGTGGGCTGCAATGGCTAACAAAGACTGGTCGACTGCCGCAGCTGAAATGAAAAATTCCAGATGGCATGAGCAGACGCCAGTACGCTGTCAGGAATTAGCTTCTCTAGTAGAAAACGCCTAGAGAGTTCTTCTAATAAAATTTGGGAAGCGGCCTTCTTCCTTAAAGGTCATGTAGGCTGCATACCAATTCTTCTTATATTCTGCTTGGCAGAAATCTTTAATGTCATTATCTTTATCTTCTTTTGTTTTAAAGAAGTTTAAAAAGTGATTCATTGATCTTTTGGTTAAGTTAAACATTATTGTCTCCTTGTTATTTCGCGGAGAATATATTGTTATTTTTTGTTTTTAGATTTGCGATTATAAGAAAGCTGATGTTCTTCTATGGCATTATATACCTCTACCTTTGACCAGTGAGACATTGCAGCCTTGTGAATATCCTCTTGAAAGACTTTTAATTGACCGATTGGCAGTTCAATAGGTTTGCCTATATTCTCTTGTGCTTGTTTAATTTCATCTCTAGTTAAGCTTAGTAATAACTTGCCGTCTTGATACAATATTCTACTCATTTTACAGTCCCCCAATTGTCTCCTATTTCTGCGTCTACTTTATTAGGTACTTCTAATTCAACGCATTTTTCCATTGTTTCTTTAATACTAGGTATGTCTTCCTCATTGACAGAAATACAAAGTTCGTCATGTATCTGTATCATAGGAAGATGACCTAGTTTGTGTACATCAATCATAGCTTTCTTGGTCATGTCTGCTGCACTACCTTGAATCAATCGATTCAACGCCTTGTACGTAAAAGCTCTTTTGATCTGTGGCCCATGAACCGCTCTTGCTTCTTCAAAAGGAAGAGCTTTAAAAGTTCCAAACTTGATAGGTTCCCACATATGAAAGCGACACTTACGTCCTAGCAAAGTAGAAATCGCTCCTTTGGATTTGTCACTACCGGCTCGAGCCGAAGCCTTATCATATAATCTTTTCAAGAAAGGAACTCGTTCATGATACTGAACCAATAGTTCTTTTGCCTTATCCAGTTCTAGACCTAAGCTATCCGCTAGTTTTTGTTGTCCCATGCCATACATAATACCTAAGTTAATAGTCTTTGCTGACTTACGATCAATACCAGCCATGTCTGCCATCATCTGGTGAAAGTCAGTATCTTGTTCTTTATACATTTTAACTGCATCATTTGCTCCTTCGAGTTCACTGATGTAAGCATAATGAACTAAGATCCGTGGCTCTTGTTGAGAGAAGTCAAACGATCCCCATTTCTTTCCTTCTTCTGGCAAGAATAAAGATCGAATAGTATTACCAATAACTTCTGATCTTGTGGGAAACTGTTGAAGATTAGGTTTAGAGTAACTAAATCGACCTGTGACCGTACCTGAAACACCATCTCGTAACTGATGTATTTCTGCATGGATACGTCCTTTGTATGTATGATCTTTAATGGTCTGTATAAAAGTAGTTCTAGCTTTATTTAATTCTCTTATGTAATTTATTGTACGGGGTAGCTCGTGGTCATGTCGCTCTAGGAATCCTTTCGGAAAGCTAGGGTTATTGTCGTTTGTTCGTGGATAGCGCAATCCTAATTCTTTGAATGCCTTCTCTACTGATCGAGCTGCCCATACCTCAATATCAAAACCAACTAAAGATTTAATTTTCTTCATGGCTTCTTTTTCTCTCTTGATAAGATTGTCTTCAACACGTTCTACTTTGTTTTCATCAACACGAACACCTTTCCATTTCATATCAATCAAGATAGGAAGTAGTTCTGTTTCTAAATTAAAAACACTTTCAACGTCTTCATTTAATAATTCTATTTTAAGTCTATTCCACAAACGTAAAGTAACCGAGGCATCTTGTTCTGCATACTGACCAACAAACTGAGGAGGTAACTTGTACATCTCTGCTTTAGGATCAATTCCATATTCAGCGGCGGCTTGATTTAATAAGCGTTCATCTTTTCGTTCTTGTAAATAATGACGAGCTAAGTTGTTTAAAGAATAACTATAAAAGTTTTCATTAATTAAAGGACCGGCAATCATGGTATCAATAATTCTTCCTTTGACTTCAATACCAATAGACTTCAACCAACCAACGTCGTAAGCAGCGTTGTGAAATATTTTATCACAATCATAAGCCATAACTTTTTTTACCCAAGACATTACCATTTGTTCATCAAGGTTTCCTCCACCATGATGTCGAGTAGGAAAATACCATTGACCATCTTCGGCAGCTAAAGCAATACCAATAATATGACCGCGGCCCGTGGCCCATCCTGGTCCATATTCTTTAATTGTTGGATCGTAAGTTTCTAAGTCCACCGCTATTTGTTTAGCCCCTGAAAGATTAGGAAATTTATCAGGTGCAATCCAATTACTCTCGGGTGTAAATAAGGGTAACTGTTGTGTTAATGATTCAGACATTATATAGGATACTCCTTTGATGCTTGGTAACTTTGTACGTAAAAAAGCCTGTTTTTTGACCGTGTGATACCCACATAGACCTGTCGGTGTATGTTGTCCCACTCTAAATGATCTTCACTATTTTCTGCTTTTTTCAAAGCAAGTGCTGACATTTGTAAACTTAAAGCCACATTATCTGCCTCTCGACCTTTTGCTTGATGAATGGTTAATAACTTAATCTGAGGCTCCTGATCTAAGTCAACTTCTTTGTCCATCAAAGATTTAATGTATCTTTTATCTTCTTCTTCCATACCTGATAAAACATCAAACCAATCTAATTCTAGAGAAACCAGTAGGCCAAACTCGTCCCGCAACAATTCATAAGTAAATTGTAAAAGTTTAGTTTCTTGTGTTGGATCTATAATCTTTTTCTTTGCTCCGTGAATTAAATCTTTCTTTGTTAGCAGTTTATATATAGCTAACACTTCGGAATAATTTAAAGTTTCTTTCTTTTGTAATTTAATCCAAGACATAATTGCACTTCGATAAGATTCTCGAACACTATTGTGTCCAAAGTATTCAAAGTAATAGTCTTGTTGTCTTAGATAGTTCCTGGCTTCCATGACCGTGCGTGTGGTGGGAGCGATCAGGAGCCAAGAACCATCATATTCGGAGTAATCAATATCACTCCAATCTCCTACGGTACTTACATAACCGTCGGCATCTCGAGGCTTATAAACTTTTGGAACCCTATCTTGAATTCGTTTTACAACCATCATCGCCTGTTCGTGGACAGCTCTTGGTAAACGATAAGACTGTTCTAAAGTCTTAACAGGAGTTTCTAAGTTCATAAGTTGATACGGATTTGCACCTGTAAAGGAGTATATACACTGGTCATCATCACCAGCGATGTACGCACGTTCCGCATCACGAGAAACTTTTTGAAAAAATTCCCACTGCTGAGCAGTGAGGTCTTGAGCTTCATCTATAAAAATAACTTTTAATCCACTTGTTGTTCCTTCACGTAAAAAAATATCAATCATATCTTCATAATCGATTAACAATTCATCACCACTATTTTTATATTGCTCATAGCTATCTCGAACTAAAATCAATTCATCATAAGAAATACTAGCTGACTCATCTAAGTTTAGTTCATCGAAAACATCTGTTAACGTTTTTCTCGTAGCTCTTGCTTTCTTAATTAAGTCTAAGTAAACATTATCAACCTTCTCTAAAGGATCCTCTTCTTCTTCATCTTTAGTATAATCATGACGAACATTGATTGCTAATCCATAGTCTGTCGCAAATTCTTTAATATCAACAACAGGAAGAAATGCTGCAGGTGAATTACGTTTGGAGAAACGATGAATGTTCATTACATTTTTAAATCTTTTTGAATCAATGCCCGCTAACCGTGAATCACTAGACAGTCTAGACTTGACTTCTTCTGCTGCTTTGACATTAAAAGCAAAGAACCCAATTTCTTCGGGTAGCACTCCGTTATCGTGAATTTCTTCACACATTAAATTAATTAGTGTAGTTGTTTTACCTGTACCAGGAGGACCAAAAATTCTTAATGTCTTCATATAAAATCCTCTAACAACATAGGTGTTCGATCACCAATAAAGGCACCACGAATATTAAAATCTAAATACTCCAAGGCTTCCTCTACATCCATTCCGTCTCTATCTCGTAAGATATAAGCAATCTTTTGAACACTGTAGACAAAAACATTTTCCATACCACACCTCGAAACGATTCCTACAATCGCATCATCGAGTCCGTCCCAGACTAGCATCTCATCTTCAACCATGCCTAGCTCTGTTAGCTTTTTTAAATTAAGTTCTATCAAAATGCCTCCACAGGTAATTCTTTAATGGTATAAGGTTCTGTCGCAATATCAAAAGAGCCAAACTTAAATCCATAGGTTTTCATTTGTTTGCCTCCTCGTAAATTAAATTTCTTTTTAATAACAAAGTCTTTGTATTCTCGATTAAACATATTAACTAAGTCATTAAAATCGTAGTGACGAAACTCTTGTTTCTTTAAATACTTATGTAAGTTTTCGATATTAACAAAAAAGGTTTGTGCTTCATCATCTTTAAACGCATGACCCCGTTCTAACTGATCGGACTTATCCTTACCTTTAGAACAATACTTACCAATATGATCCCAAAGTAGTCCACTCAACTTATCTTCCTGCGGGACTTCTTGTATTTGAAAGTTTTCTGTTTCCGCTAAGGCGGCAAGCATAGCGCGATATCTTGTTGGAGGTAGGGGTTGTAATCCAAAGATATGTTTATCCATACATCTTTCAATCAACATGTTTTGATTGTTCAGTTCAGAAGTTGATAGCTTTACAATCTTTCCTCTTATAGTTGCATACCATGTCGGTGGTTCTGTTTCTACTTTGGTTAATGCTTCAATAAAAAATTCTTCTAGCCCGTCGTCACCACCCCCAACACCGTATCTTTTTGTTAAGCATTGTTCCTTATCACATAAAGAACATTGAGGTTCTATCTTACATTGATATTCATAACTCTTTTTATTAACAGAGTTAATGATGTTTGCTAGTTCATCTAATCCTAATTTACCTTCGGGAAATATTTTTGCATTATACTCTTCTACTTTTTTTTTCCATTTTGCACCATAAGCTTTACGACAAAACACGGCAACATTAAACATAGCGTTGTTACGATACCCTTTTTCCACACCATCATTGAGCATTGTTCCTACACAAGGAGGAGCACCACTTTCAATTTCTTGATCGGTCATTTCTCTTTTACGAGCTTTGTCAGGTATCTTCACCATCTTAAATGTTTCTTCTGTTTGCACGTACTGTTCATGCAAGGCAAAGAAATCTTGCAACAAGGCCCGTGAACCGTCGTCCTTGTAAGCATAACGAAAACTTTGATCACCGTCGTAGTAAGGAAGGTTCAACCAGTTACCATAATTGTTTTCTAAGAAACTAACATTGTCTTGTTTAGGAAAAATTTCTGCTTTAGGATAACCCAAAAATTTGCGGGCAGCGTCCAATCGTTTGCGCAGATAAACTGCGGAGATTGTGTCCTTAAAAAAAACAAAAACGTGGGCGCCGCCACTCTTCGATCGGCAGACTACGAAAGGTAGTTTCTGTTTTCTAATCTCATTGATTAGGTTTTTGTGATCGAAACCTGTATAAATGTCAATGTCAATACATCCCCAATGAACATCTGTATCATTAACAAAAGGAACAACACCTAGAGGATCTTCTTTTCCTTCTAAATGTTGTTGCCATAATTCATCTGTAACTGGTTTTTTTACCGTATAACCATGACCAGTTTGTTTGTTTTTATCTTCGTCGACGTATTCGACTACATACTTTCCGTATGCAGATTCACATCCCCGAAAGATATCTTTAAACTTTTGTAGGGTGTCCGTCATTTGTTACTTCTCCCTGGCTCTGACAACTAGGACACTGATGAATTTCTTCTTTTGTCACTATGAAGCCATTGCCTCCACACACACTGCAAATAACTTTTTCTTCCATGTTTTCTCCTATTAAAAATGTGACGGGAAAATATCCCGTCACATACGAGGCATAACTTAGAATATATCTTTGTCCACTTCGTTAGTATCATTATCCGCCATCGGCTGAGCTTGAATCTCACCCTTGACAACAGACGTATAGAACTTCTTAGCTGAGTCATAAAGAGAAGGATCTTTTACTTGTTCTTCTCTTGTAATGTCCCAACCATGCCATTTATAAGAATCTTTTGATTCTTCTACAGTTTTTAACCTGTAGGTATAGGCAAACGGAGGGGGAGTGAAAGGACCGTTCTTTCCTTGTAGACGAAGACTAGCCATTAAAGAATTCCACTTACGACTTTTCTTTAACTGCGTTCCCTTCATTGTCACCAGTGCATTTTGAAATCCACCAGACTTTTCGTCTAGCAACAAGACATAATGATGAGCGGTGTTCTCTATGTAATTACCGCTTTCTAATCTGTCTTTGTTGTCTTTGTCTCTTACGGTTTTGCTTAGGATATCACTTGATACTGGATGCATCATTACAGGATATCCATTCCCTTGACCACGGTCTTCCCATTCAATGAGTTTTCTCTCATAGGCACATGGTATCACGAGTATCCCTTGACTACCTGAATATACTTCTCGTGTTACCGTATTAAATATCATACCTGCTTTTGCACCTTCGATCTCGTCGATTTCTCCGGACATCTTGGCAAGTATTTTTAGAAATGGTAAAGCAAGATCATCTGCTTCCATATTTTTGAAGCCCATGTCTTGATCCATTTCTAACAACGAAGTATTTAAAGTTACAACGTTGCTTTCTTTTTTTGTTGCTACTGCATTTGTCTTAGCTGTTGTTTCAGTCATTATTTTTTCCTTTTTATTTTTGCGATACGCCCCCTATACACTGAAAATGTATCTTCAGGAACGTTGACTCCTGCGTTGATTTGTTCTCGAATGAAAGCCTTCAGTGTTGCAGGATGCACTGCTTGCTTTTCGGAAGCCGACAAACCTAGCTCGTCAATCTTTGCACGGATTGCACCCGCCATGTTGTCTTCCCCTCTACCAAAGTCCACTTTAATTTGATTCTTAATCAAATCTCCATGACCATTAGAACGAAGCCATCCGAAAGCTTCCCCCTCTTTTTCTTTGGTAATTCCAGCCTGTATGTCTTCTGCAATTTCTACAGAAGAGCCATCGCTCAATACGATCTTTTGCATTTGACCGCCACTTGCTGATTCAATGGCATCAGGAATTCTTTGTGTTAAAAGCTCTCGGTGTTTATCCTTCTTAGCTTTTAATCTTGCCTCGTCGTTTTCTATTTCTTCCTCTAGACTTAATGCTTCAGAAATTAATACACTTACATCTTTGATGTCTCGTGTCTGAAGATCAATGCTAGAGTCTTTTTCTAGATACATCATACTATTAATACCTCTCTTTCTTAGTATAGATTTTCGTCTAATGTATCACCTTTGTCATACAAGTCAACTTGAATCGGATAATACCCTTTATTTTGTTTATCCCATTTCAAGAGTTTCAATCGACCCCGATTACTATCGGCAGCTAATGCACAGGCAATACCAATTGCCGCGGGATCACCCATCAATAATAAATAATCGTCGTCGTTGAAATTTTTTAATTTGTTTTTCATTTTTCTTACAGTCGGAGCAGGTGATAACATGATTTGAGAATTAGGTTCTACTAATGCTTTCATCTCTCCATATTTTATTGCCCCTGTTATATTCTTACCGGGCATTTCTTGTACTACGTACACTGTCATAAATTTTCTATCTCCATTATCATACCCCAAGGCAATGCTTGTAAACGTCCTCGACTAGCATCAGAAGATTCTTTGTCACCTGCAATTACCATGCGTTGATCATCCATGTGAATAATCCAACCCACTGAAATACAGATAGGGCATTGTAAATTTTTCGCGTCTTCCAAATCATGCCACCCTGCGCTGCTTTCATATGCATCTAACCAAACAACCTTTACCAGTCTTTCGCTCATCTCATTTCAAACAGTTCACACCCGGAACCAGCTTTTTTATTTTACTCTCTTTTTCCGGAGTAGCAAGAAACCATTGTTCTTGTCCTGTAAGGTAAGTTAAACTGTCTATTTTCAAGTGTTTCATAGCGTCTTTTGAAGCCTCTCGAACGGCAGGAAGCATGATATCATCTCCGACCATGTACCCATCATCTTTTAACTTCGGCCACCAATTAATAATATCTTCTTTGACGGCATCATATTCGTGAGCACCGTCCACAATAATTCCTTTTAAACTTTTGTCGGCAAAAAAATTAATGATCTGTGGATCATCACTCCGTCCCTGTAAAGGGATTACATATCCATTGTCAATAAAAGGTTCAACATTTTTTTCAAACTCTTGATAAAAATCTTGAGGGATGTTTAATGCTCCATGCTCCGTGGATCCTTCAAAAGTATCAACGCAAAATATTTTTATTTTCTTCTGTGAGTTCACAACATTAGTAGCCAAGTAAGATGTACTACGGCCCATGAAACTTCCTATCTCGACAATGATATCGTCGTCCTCACAAATGTTTAATAGTTGATCGTAGGCTTCGTGCATATTGAACCAGCCGGGTATATTAAAATAATTATGTCTCATTTTATCCTTTCTGTTTTATAGTTGGGGGGGTATGTTTATTGCCATACCCCAAGCAAAACCTAAGTAGTCAGTCAAGTTATACACAATATATAACTTTTTAAGATTATTTCAAAGCTTTTTTTAACATGTTCAAAGCGTCGTTGTCATTCATACAAACAAATCTTCCTGTGTCTGTGTCGATAGGACGTTTGTTTCCTACAGGAGGAATAACTCGGACTCCCAAGTTTTGTTGATACACCACAAACCAAATCGGTAAGTGTTTCCATTTCTTTTTGTAGTGTACTTGTCCTTTTGTTCTACCTTTAGGAGCATATTCCACGCCTTTACAGTCAATAAAAACAGACTTCCCTGTCTTTAAGTTTACCAGAACCATATCAATCGGCCCTAGTTCTGTTTCATTACGAAAGATAATGTAGTAAGGGTGTAGTTCTTCCATAAACTCTGCTATTTTTCGTTCTGCTTTTCTTCCTAATTTCTGGTTTTTATTTAGTGCTACATCAACCATTCCTTTGCTTCTTCCCCCATAACGGATGACGCAATATCAATCTTATTCCTTAATGCTTTGACGATTCGCTCGTCGACAGTTTCGGGAATCATAAAATCGATATACGTCACATTGTGTTTCTGCCCAATACGGTGTGCTCTGTCTTCACTCTGTAATCTTTTCTCAAGATCATACGAGTTTGAATAATAGATGACGGTATTGGCGACTGTCAACGTTAATCCATAGCCACCCGTCGCCGGGTTGGCTACAAAAAAACGTAAGGGAGAATCAGGTTCCATGAACCGTGAAACAATTTCTTGCCTTTTCTGATCTGGGGTGTCGCCATAGAAACTAGCAACGCTCTCTTGTCCAAATATTTTTTCAATCGCAGTCGTGATCGTTTGTATATCATGACGGTACACGGCCCAGATGATGATCTTACCATGACACTCCTCTAGGGTGTCAAGTAAACTTTGTAGACGATTGTTCTTGACTTCTTGAACATTACCGTTCTCATCTAAGACATGTCCACAACACACTTGATGTAGTTTGACAATCTGTGCTAACACTCCGGCCGCCGTAATTAGTTGATTGTTAATCTCGGCTAACGCAAATTCTTTCATGGTGTTGTAGGCTTTGGCTTGCTCTTTGGTCATTTCCACTTCTCTACGCACATAAACTTTGTCAGGCAAATCTAAGCACTCATCTTTTGTCACACGATAGGCAAAGTCATCCATCCTTGTTTTTAATTCTTCTAAGTGATGATAGCCGATTACTTTGTTAAAGCTATGGGCTCCTGTTAAATTAATTCTTTTCATGATGCAGTATCGTGCTTGAAAAGAATAGTAGGAACTAAACCCTAACGGCTCGTCGGTTAAGAACTCACACTGAGCATACAAATCTTCGGGTGCTTTCGTCACGGGTGATCCTGTTAAGATCCGTCGAAACTTAGCCAGAGGTCGTAGTCGAATGACGGCTTTGGTTCTTTTCGCTTTGGGATTTTTAATGGTGGTGCTTTCATCAATCGCCATTAACGCGCGGTGACTATTGAGAAAGACGGCCGCTTCGGCCCGCCCGCGATCCGTGGCAAACGCTTCGATATTCATTAAGAATATTTTCAAATTACCATTCGGCTCGTCGA
>Ga0099847_1000587_pt1 | contig 12283 bp, 8 predicted proteins | sample CB_VirMetaG_2_FD_78178 | JGI IMG/M metagenome (GOLD analysis project Ga0099847, IMG submission 78178) | Freshwater to marine saline gradient viral communities from Chesapeake Bay - CB_1504_2 Viral MetaG | ecosystem: Environmental > Aquatic > Marine > Coastal | place: USA: Chesapeake Bay...
CTTGTTAGCCAGGTTGTTGACGTCTATTCAGACCAGAGCGTTACGGTTGACTTTCCCGTTAACCCCTCTGGGAATCAGAATCTTATTAAGAAACGCCTCTACAGGACAGACTCTAACGGCGTGTTTCGTAGAGTTGCAGAAGTGGCGATTAACACGGACACCTTTAACGATACAGCGGCAGACAGCTCCTTGGGAGAAGAGATCCCTACATCTAACTTTGATGCTCCTGCTGATAATGTGACAGCAGACCATCCTGACGGTCCTTTGCTGGGTCTTGTTAGCATGCCCAACGGGATCCTTGCTGGCTTTGCAGGTCAGACTGTGAGTTTCTCAGAAGCCTTTCAGCCACATGCGTTTCCAAGCGAATACAGGCTGACAATGAAGAGTGATGTGGTTGCCATCGCCCCATTGAATACTGGTCTTTTGGTTTTGACTAAAGAAAAGCCTGCGGTTGTTCAGGGTCTGGATCCAGAAGCAATGACTATGGTAGAGGTTGATTCGACTCTGTCCTGCGTCTCTAAACGATCAGTCGTAGACATGGGCGAGTATGTGATTTATGCGTCACCAGATGGCTTGGTTAGGGCGGCTGATAACGGATTAAGTTTAATCACAGAAAGCATACTTACCAGAGATCAATGGCAGGATCTCTCTCCCTCATCAATCGTCGCGTTTCAATATGAGGGTCATTACGTCGCTTTTTATAGCAATGGGACAGAAAGCAAAGGTTTCATATTTGATCCTAGGGGCGGGAAAAACAGCTACATCAAGCTCGACTTCCATGCGACTGCCGGTTTTAACGATCTTGAAAATGATGAGCTGTACTTGGTTATTGGCGGCGCCGTTTATAAATTTGCCCAAGGTGCTGACTTGTCTTTTACATGGCGCACGAAGAAGTTCTATGTGGACCGCCCAATTAATCCTGGCGTTGCCAAGGTGGAATGCGAATCATACTCCCCTGCCCCTACCATGAAGTTATACGCCAATGGCGTATTAAAACATACTCAGACTATCTCCAGCGGAGACTTGTTTCGGCTCCCTTCTGGCTATAAGGAGCATGAATTTGAGATAGAGCTTTCCGGATCGGTCCCGATTAACCAGGTCTGCGTCTATGAGTCAGCGGGGGAAATTGGTGGGCAATAACCGTTCAAATCTGGGCGTTCCTGCAGGATGGTCTCACCAAGACAGAAGGTTCGGAGAGTCTCTGAAACAAAACCTTGACGTCTTGGTTGGGCAGCGCGGCGATAAGCTTGATAGAGCTGTAACCTTTCGTGACTTGCTTGATTCCGGCATTGTTGTTCTGGCGAGTGGGATAACTAATTTTGATGGGAATGCTTCGTCTATAGGTCTAACCCAACTGGTCCCAAATCTAGATATACCCCCTGCCCCCACGAACCTAACAGCTAACGGCGCGTTCCAAAACATAATCATAGGTTTTGATTTAAAACTATACCAAGGTCATTCCCATGTTGAGTTGTGGCGTAACACCACTGACAGCATCGCCACCGCAACGCTATCGGCACAAATCAGCGGATTCACCGGAACCTATGCAGATCCAGTAGGTAGCGGGAATGCATTCTATTACTGGGTCAGAGCCGTCAATCAAAACGGGATCGTCGGTCCATACAATAGCAGCGCGGGTACTTTAGGTCAGACTGCTCCAGATGTTGATCATCTTTTAAACACTCTTACCGACGCCATTACCGAGAGTCAGCTTGGTCAAGCTTTAGAGTCTAAGCTAGACGGCTTCGAAGACGAAATTGCTGACCTTGAGGCAACCTTCGGTTCTACCACCGATGCGGCAACGAGTGCGGCTGCGGCAGCAGCCAGTGAAAGCGCAGCGATAGCAGCAGAAGCAGCTGCATTGGGAGCGTCTACAGCTGCAGTATCGGCTCAGACAGCCGCGTTAGGGGCTAAGAACGATGCTATTGCGGCTAAAGTAGCCGCTCTACTGGCACAAACGGACGCGGAAACAGCCGAAAGTAACGCCGAGACAGCAGTGACTAACGCCGAAACCGCTCAAAGTTCGGCAGAGACCGCTCAGACGGCAGCATCGACATCCGCTACAGGAGCTGCAGGGTCAGCAGCCTCAGCTACGAACTCTCAGACAGCCGCAGCAAACTCAGCCACAGCTGCAGGTAACAGTGCCAGTGCAGCTGCAACGAGTGAAAGCAATGCCTCGACGTTTGCTACCAACGCTGGAACTGCTGCTACCGCAAGCCAGACCTCTAGGTTGGCAGCCGAAACAGCAGAGTCCAACGCTGAGACTTCTGAAACAAATGCCGCATCAAGTGCGACTAACGCAGCGGGTTCTGCCTCAAGCGCATCAACATCTGCAACGACAGCAGCTAACTCTGCCACGGCTTCTGGGAACTCAGCTACAGCCGCAGCCACGAGCGCCACCGACGCCAACACATACGCTACGCAGGCGGGTACAGGAGCATCTGCTTCTCAAGCTGCTCAGCTCGCCGCAGAGACAGCCGAGTCTAATGCTGAGACTGCAGAGACTAACGCAGTAGCCAGTGCCACAAGCGCGGCTGGATCGGCATCGACTGCATCTACATCTTCAACAACGGCAGCTAATTCTGCGACAGCGGCAGGGAACAGTGCAGGCGCAGCCGCCACTAGCGCAACAAACGCGGCTACCTCAGCCACTGCAGCAGGCACATCATCTACCGCCAGCCAGAACTCTAGACTCGCAGCTGTTGCGGCACAAAGCGCAGCTGAAACAGCTGAGACCAATGCGGAAAGTGCAGAGACTAATGCAGCAAGCTCTGCCAGTGCAGCCCTTACCAGCGCAAACGCAGCAAGCGCAAGTCAGACTGCTGCAGGACAAAGCGCAAGCGCAGCAAGCACGGACAGAATTGATGCCCAGACAGCTAGAAGTGGTGCAGAAACCGCAGAAACCAACGCTGCGTCTAGCGAAACGAACGCTTCAGGGTCAGCCTCCTCTGCCTCGACCAGTGCAACTAATGCTGCGAATTCAGCCACGGCAGCGGGCAACAGTGCGAGCGCAGCGAATACCAGCGCTCAGACAGCCTCAACTCAGGCAAGTGCTGCGGGCACATCGGCAAGCGCTGCATCTGCAAGTCAGACTGCTGCGAGTACCAGCGCGACTAACGCGGCGAACAGCGCTGGAGCTGCCTCTACCAGCGCCACCACTGCAGCAGCAAGCGAAACAGCTGCTGGGCAGTCGGCTTCTACTGCGACTACTCAAGCAAATACGGCGACCACTAGGGCTGGAGAAGCATCTACTTTTGCCTCTAACGCAGCCACCTCGGCTACCGCAGCAAATGGTTCGGCTACAGCGGCAGCGAGCACAGTAAACGGGCTGACAGCCAGATTAGACAATGCAGGCGGCACAGGCGTTACGGTTGAGCAACAGTTCTCAGCAAACGCCTCTTCGCTAGGAACGCTTGAGGGTCAGTACACCGTAAAGATAGATGCTAATGGCAGCGTTGCTGGATTTGGTTTAGCTAACACTACGACAGCTGCTGGAAATAATACGACCGAGTTCTATGTAAATGCCGACCGCTTTGCGATTATGCCTGACAAGGCAACAACAACAGACCCCACTTGGTCTTCCGGTGTAGCGTATGCAAACGGCGCAAGGGTTATTTACAGCGGTAGCCTTTATATTGCCAAGGTAGCGCATACATCTAGCGGCTCTAATGTGCCGCCAAACGCCTCATTTTGGGTTTCAGGGACTGTAGTGCCTTTTGCTGTACAGGCAACCGGATTCACAGCTGCTGACGGAACCTACGTTCCTCCTGGCGTTTACATGAACTCCGCAATGATTAAGCATGCCGCAATTACAGCTGCTCAGATCGGCACTTTAAATGCTGACGTTATTAATGCGGGATTTATAGATGCAGATCGAATAGACGCTGCTAGCATTAACGCTAGCAAGCTCAATATTGATGGTTCTTCAATCACCTCTGTAGTCGTTAACGGCGTTCCAACGCTGCAGCTTGGTGATGTCAATGTAAACAAGCTTACTGGTACAAGTATTAGCGCTACGATCATGTCTGGCACAACCGTCTATGCCGACAGGTTAACTGGCGATGTAAACACGATAGTACCGTTTAGGACGACAACGAGCACATTTTTTAACGGTCCAAGCAACGAGGTAACACTGCAAGAAGTGGACCTTCCCGCTACGACTCATGTAACAGAGGGTCACAAGGTTTACGCCAGTGCAGGCGGGTACATCAGCTCGACTTCTAGCAAAGTCTACTACGTTAAAATGTACATCAGAGCAACTCCAAGCTCGTCGTATGTCTTAGCTGGAGAGATGCGGGTTAAATCTGGCACAGACTCTTATGTGCCTTTCTCGGTTTTTGGGGTGCTTAATACCGCTACTGCAGGAGTAGCAAGAATGAAGCTGACCATAAGGCGTTATGGCAGCAACGGCATTACCCCAGACGCAAGCACGGCGGCTGATTACGTCAGAGAGCGTCAAGGCGCAGTCATGGGGATTCACTAATGGATCAGTTTGTTGAGTGGGACTCAGATACATCGGCAATTGTCACTGGACCTCAAGGCGTTAAAGGTGGTGTAGACAACTGGTATCCGCTTGCCGAAGGACCAGAAGAACAAAACCCTGAGACTCAGACTGTCGAATATTATTTTGACGAAGATCAGCAGGTCGTTACATGGCGGGTTACAGGCGATCCCAACCCTACTCCGATCCAGTCAAGGCAATGGGAGTACCCAAGCTTCGAAGATCAGTTAGACAAGCTCTGGCATGACATTGATAACGGTACGCTTGATAAGACGGGGTTGTTTTATGCAGCCCTTAAAGCAGTGAAGGACGCTCACCCTAAGTAGGAGAATGGCGGTGTTGAAGCTACTAATAGGTCCAGTTGCTGATTTAGCTGGCGGTTGGCTGAGAAACAAAGCTGAAGAGAAGCAGGCTAAGCATGAGGCTCGCCTCTCGGTCATCCAGACCGAAGGAGATTGGGAAGCAAAGATGGCAGATGCGTCTGCTAGTAGTTGGAAAGATGAATGGTTTGCAATTTTACTGAGCCTGCCTTTGCTGTCTGTCTTCTACAGTGTTGTGGCAAATGACAGTGAAGTAGTGGATAGGGTCAAAGAAGGATTTGAAGCCTTAGCTATGTTGCCAGATTGGTACAGTTACCTGCTATTTATGGTGGTCTCCGCCTCCTTTGGAATTAAAGGAGCAGACAAAATAATGAGCATGAAGAAGAAATGACCCGAGCACTTAACTACAGGAAATTGTTGGGAAAATCAACAGGATCATCTATTATACAGGAAATACATGGCACTTAATTTTACGGACGTTCGCAGTTGTTGGGACGTCGTAAAACCAGGGTTAGAGGCGGTCCAAAAGGACCAGCAACCCGATTGGAGACTGGAGGATGTTTACGCATCCTTGGTTAATGGACAGTCTCACCTCCTCACAGACACCTCACGGACGATACAAGGGTTTATGGTAGTTCAGTCTGTTCCGGTTCCTTTCCGGAAGCAGTCGAAACTACTCATATGGATAGCCTACGACCCCGTTGAGGGCAGTTTACTATCCTATGCTGCAGAGCTAGAAACCCTTGCCCGTTCCACGGGTCACGTTCAAATAGAGTTTTTAACGCCCCACCGAGGACTTTGGTCTCTTGGTGAAAGTTTCGGCTATACGCTGAAATGGGCAACTTTGAACAAGACGCTATGAGGGTTATTTATGGGTGGTGGAGATTACGAGCCAGAAGAAAGCGAAGCTAAGTTAGCGCTCGCAGAACAAGCGGCAATCTCGCTCCAGAGATATGGAGATGTTTTTGTCCCGCTAGAAAATCAATTTATCGAAAGCTCTTTTCGTCGATTCGACGACCAAGCTTATGACTCTGCTATTGGGCAAGCCCAGACTCAGGCTATGGGTCTGTATGAAAGAGCGATTCAAGACCAGCAAAGCGGCGCGTTTGCTAGAGGGTTTGATCCTACTTCAGGCGCTTTCCAAGGCGAATCTGAAGCCCTTCGAGCCGCTCAGGCTAGAGGTGTAGGTCTTGCTGGAGCTAACGCTGGTATCGACAACACTGACCAAGCCTACGCTGGTCTCACTGGCGTTGTCAGGATGGGTCAGGGCTTAGCAACAGACGCAATGTCTGGGCAGATTGACCTCGCCCAGAACGCTTTAGACCGAGGAAACGCCCAAGCTAGGCAGGACTTCCAAAACATTAGCAGCTTGCGAAGCCTTGCAGGGACTGGAGCGGGTATTGCCTCTGGATACGGGTTGAACAACTACGGAGGCGGCGGCTAATGAATTTCTTGTCAGAATATATTGCGGCGCTAAACCCTGAATCTGGTCAGGCTGTTGCTCAGTTCTACGGGACTCCATCGACGATTACTCGCGGGGAAGACGGTTCCGTAGCGTATGGCGCGACACAGGCTAATCCCTATTCAGGCATCTCTCCTTACCGATACAGCGGCATGTCAGCTAAAGACAATCCTGCCGACAAGCTCTACGCGGATCTCATTCGGGCGCAAACCCGCGACTATCAGAACCGATTTGCCCCAGTAGAAAACTTCTTAGCTAATGAGATCACCTCTACAGGCACAAGATCCTTAACTGGGGACTTAGAACGCACTAGGTCAGCTGTACTTGGCGCAGGTCAAAATATCCAAGGTCAGCAGAACCGGCAGATGGAACGTTACGGTCTAGCTGGCACCTCCAATATTGGACAATCCAACTCGCAAATCTCTGCCTTAGTTGGCGGCATGAACGATACCCGAATGAGAGACGTAGATCGTCGAAACGCAATACTAAGCGGTGGTTTGTCAGGGGTAACACAAAAAGCAAGAAACTTAGGATCGTAAGTTATGACCTTAATCGCAGCAGGACAAGGGCTTAGAAAGCGAGCAGATGCGGGTTACTCCGCACTTGCGAACATAGAGGCTCGAGAGAACCAAATGCGGACCTCTGTGGAGATGGCGCAGAAGCAGCAAGAGACATCCATGCTGGGAACTGGCGCGGGTATCGGGGCGAGTTACGGACTGAAGGCTGCTCGAGCTGCTGCAAGCGCTGCTCCGCAAGCGACCAGCTCAATCGCTCTGTCATCCGGTGTTCCAACTACATCAATAGCTGGAGGCACCATATCGCCTATTAGCATGGGCGGTAATTTAGCCAATATCGGCGGCGCAGCGGAGGCTGGGCAAAGCATTGTGAATCTAGGGAAAGTTGCTGAATTGGGCGCTGCAGGCGTTGAAGGGGCTGCTGGATTAGCGGCTCCAGGAGTGCAACTTGGAGCTACTGGTGGCGCGACAGTCGGTGGCGCTGGTGCAGCGGGAGCTGGTGCTGGAGCAGGTGCTGGTGCGGCAGGTGGAGCAACTGGTGCTGCTACAGGAGCTGCATCAGGAGCCGCTGCTGGCGGTGGCGGTGCTATGGCAGGACTAAGCGCTCTCGCAGCTCCCGTAGCAATCGGGCTCGGCGTTGCATTCTTACTTAATAAACTATTTGACTAGGTGACGTTATGGCTGAGGGATTTGCATCAGGTTTTCAACAGGGTTTTGGCTTAGTTAATAGCGTCTTCGACAGAGAGGCTGACCAAGAATATCGGCAGAACGCTATAGACCAACGAGCGGCAGAAGCGGCGGCTAGTGAACGCCTAGGCATGGCGCGTAACAAGTTGATGGAGCAGGATAACCAGAATAACGCCGATTATCGGACTCAGATGCAAGAGGCGCAAACTGCAGAGAACCTCGCCGCAGCAGACGCGCGAAAGCAAACCAACAAGTTTCAAGCAGAGCAGGCTGAACGAAGCGACCAGATAACTAAGGCAAGACTCGCCACGGAAGCGACTAAAGCAGAGCAGGCAGCAGCCGAGAGCCAATATTCGCTAGATCAAAACACGCAGCAGGACATACTCACAAGACAAGCGCTAGATTCGAATGAACTGCTGGAAACGTTAGAGTCTATAGAAGCAGGAAACTTCTACGGAGACCCCGCAGGCGTCCAAGCAATCATGGAAAGATTGAGCGAGAGCATGTTCGACACAGGTGTTCTCACATCGGAAATGCTGGCTACTACTTCAGATCAAGTCAGGCAGACATTGCAAGCCGCAAGTCAGGGTGGGGAAATCAATCAGGCAGCAATTAGTAATGCTTTAAACATTATGCTTCGTTCTAGCAATGATATTGGAGTCGGTAATGTCATCGATAAAACATACGTTAATGCTCCAGAATTCATGAGGGACGGATCTGGCTCTTACAAAATAACTGGCAAGGAAATTTTAGATCTGCAGTTGCAGCCTCCTGTAAGAGACGATAAAGGTAACATAACCGATCCTGGCGGCAATTCTGTTTCCGGAAGGGTTTTGGTGACAGTAAGCGATGGCAAGGGAGAATTTTATTACACTGCCCCTGCCACTGAGGGTAGAAACGATGCAAACCCTTCTGGAGTAAACATAAACATAGACGAGCTTGTTCAGGGTTTTGGCGGCTACATGACAATGGCGAACTCCTATCGCAAGCACAAACCCACTATTCAAAGAATTCAAAGAGAAGCCAAGTATAAAGACCGCAACGGTCGCTATGATGCTGCGGCGTATCAGCAAAAAGTAGCTGAGATAAAATCTAATCACAGAAAGACGGTAACCGACGGAAACCTTCAGGATAAGGAAAGCCCTATTCCTGGAATCACTAACAATCAGCTGTTACAGGATGACGCTAGATTCAATGAATGGGCGGTCAATACGGCATTGTTTCCTGAAAGCAACATCTCTAGTGCTAGGTCTGATTACGAGAGTCACATGCTCGCAATACGAATGTCTAAACCCATTAAAGCCTTAGAAGCTCAGCCTGGGATCGGTCCTATAAACGACCAAACCTTGCAAAACGTTCAGCCGTTTCTTGATAGAGATAGACAGACGGGCGAGATCATTATCGACCCTAACTTTAAGAAAGAATATCAGTCATGGATGAATAACATCCGCAATAGAGGAGCGAATAGCTCATCAACTAATACGGGACGACCAGCTCCGATTGGAGGATTGCAAGCTAGGCAGTTCATGGACATGCCTGATTAACAAATTATTGCACTGATCAAAGCACTACACCTTAGCAAAAAACAGGTAACGTAAATGCCATTATATGCAAAAACATATGCCCCTTTGTCTGATGAGCCTATTGAAGATGACGGTTTGCTAGATGAGTTTGCGAAAGGCTTTGGTGCTGGAGTTGACCAGACACAAGCCTTAGGTGGAGGCTTTTTAGCGTTAGCAGGTTCGGCTTTTGGGAATGACGATTGGTTCTATGACGGACTCGATTATTACAATGAACAAATGGCAGAAGCTGCGGAAAACGAAGGCAGCGTCCAGCGAGTTGAAGACATTGAAGGTGCTGGAGATCTGCTTGCTTATACTGCTTACACTGCGGGTAACCTATTACCTTCTATAGCAGGCGCAGCGGTTACTGGGGGAGTCGGCGCAGCAGGAGCCAAGTTTGTAGGCGACAGGTTGATCAAGAGCAAGCTCAAGGACATGGCTGACGAGCTTGTAAAGAAAAACGCAAAAGCAGCTTTGGTCAAAAAAATACCCCAGAACTATCGAGACCAAGTTCTTGCTGGGGTTGGTAAGAAAGGCGCGGTCGCTGGTGCTGTTGGTTTTGGCGCTGTCTTGGGCGGCGGCGAAAACTTCATGCGTCAGCTGGAGGAGAACGGCGAAGAAGCTCCAGGTATTGCCTTTGCTACAGGGATCGTTTCTGGAAGTTTAGACGCTCTTGTGCCGTTAAAAGCCCTTAAAAGAATTTTGCCAGAAAAAGCCTTTGCGAAGGCACGGTCTGACATTGGAGAGAAAGTCTTAGAGCAGCGCTCTCTAATGCGCCGAATGGCTACAGAGGGCTTGAAAGCATCTGGCATGGAGGGCTTAACAGAAGCTACGCAAGAGTTTGTTCAAAACGTATCTGTCGGGTGGGTTAAAGCCAACCTGAACCCAGAAGATCAAGACGCTTTCATTGATACCGTTTTTGGCGAAACTGCTCAGTCAGCTTACCTCAACGCTTTCGTTGCGGGTGCTATCGGTGGCGGTACGGTTGGCTCGTTGACAGGTATTGCAAGAGACGACGTTAGCCCTCCTCGGACTCCAGGGGACAACCTTACCACTGACGATCTCCTCCCCGATGACGATGGTCCATTAGGACTCCCCCGCCCCGACCAAGTAGACGGTCCTCGAGGTAATAGAAGAACCAGAGATCGCGATACTAAAGAATCAGATACTGAGACTGAACGTGTACGTCGAGCAGCTGGTATGCCTCCAGAGCGAGACAACCCAGAACAGATTGAGCCAGACCTTACTGTAGATGTTGAAGGCAATGTTTTTGAGGATACCTCTCCAGAGGCGAAAAGAGAGAGAGCTACTGATAATGCAAGAGCAGAGCTTGAAGGCGGAGCAGAAAGACAACCTAGAGGGATCTTTGAGCGACGAGAATCTCTCGACCTAAGAATAAAAGTTAGGGCTGAACAGGAGCAAGAGCGACTTCGAGTGATGATACAGGCTCGAAGGGATGCTCAGCAGTCTATTAGGGACGCGATGGAAGAAGGCAGCCAGCCTCCCCTTCCTGAAGGCACAGAACGTGTTCAGGGCGAGTTTAATGCTGATGCAGAGCAAGAGCAGCAAGATAGGACCAGAGAGCAAGCTGTAGGTCTAAACGCTGACATAGAAGCCGACATGGGCGTTATAAGAGATCAGCCCACGTTCATGCGGAACAGGGTCAGAGAAGAAGCTATAGAAGCAGGCACGGCTGAAGATCCCTTAAATATAACTTGGATCCCTAAAGACCCTAACGATCCAAACGACATGAACAGGTTTACCCTTAGAGGAAAGACTTACGGCTACGTTGGCGTTGAGACTAACGATGACGGTACGACCACGGGGATTCTTGCGACAGAAGCAAACGGTGATGAGGCGGTCATTCGAACCAAGATCCCGAGAACAAAAATAGAACATCTTAAGATAGAGGCTGAACAGTCGCAAGCAGCAATGGACGGGGAGGTTGATACGGATGTCCTGCCGCCGATTGTTCAAAAGAAAATTAAGGACAAGGCAGAGGCTGACGGCGTTCCCATGCCCGAAACTGTTCCTGTTCAGGTAGCTTTAGACGCCGCAGAGGATGCCCAGAACGAAACCGATGCTGATGTTTTAAGTAATACAGACAGCGCCATAACGGACAATATAGTCTTCAAGCCTAAACTCGCTGGGTCCACAGGTATTGGCGAGATTACCGCTGAAAACCCAATACTGGACTCTACCCCGCCCTTTAATGGACTGGTTTCAAAGTTTCAAGCTGGAAAAGAAACTTTTGATCCGGAGCGTTACAACAAGGAGTATGCCGGTAAGCTAGTTCAATTTGAGGGTGAAGAGACACCTATTGTCTTGCCTGAATTTACTGAGGCTGACGCTAGCAATCTGCAAAGCCAGATGGAAGGCGTAATGCAAAGGGATTACCTAAGCGCTCCTGGGAAAAAAGGAACAATGTTCACCATAATCCCGCCCGTAAATTCTATTAATCCGGAAAACACTAAAGAGTCGCAAAGATTAAAGATTGCGATTCAAGATCTAATTGCTTCTGGAATGCCCAAGCAAGTTTTGAGCATGGCTAATAGTTTGCGTATTTTTACTGGCTCACCAGCTATGGGAACATACAGCCCATCGCAGCAAAGAGTGATGATAAATAAAAAGCTTGTCAGGTTTGACTCGACAGCCAAGAAGAAGCTGTTGCGCTTCTCTTTAGCGCATGAATATTCTCACGCGCTGGATACAGAACTAGGAATTACAGATACAGCTCCAGAGTTCAGCGTATCTTTTAGCTCATTCAGTTCAAAGACAAAAGAATCGAGTCTTGATGTAGGCGAAATCATAGGAGAGATGTACCAGCAATACACGTCAAACAACCCTATCGGTAAAGTGATGCTTTACCCGTTCTACAACATGCAAAAACGAATACAAGAAAATCCGAATGAAACCGAAAACGCCTTAACTTACCTGAAGCGAGAGGTATTCTCACAAAGTTTCGCTTTGTTTATAGCTGACCCAAAAGCATTAAAGCAGTATGCTCCCAAGACTTTTGCTTACATGCAAAAATTACGCAGAGACGAAAGGATCACCAATTATGGTCAAGATAGTAATCAAGCCAATATCGCTCAGCCCGACAATAGACGAGTACGAGAAGGCGTTCGGACACCCACCGAGTCCGGAAGCCCTACAGGGGATGACGCTGGAGGAGATAGACCAGCTAGCGGAAGTGGCGCTGTACAAGGGGAAACCGGTACAGGAGTGGGAGGAAC
>Ga0099847_1000590_pt1 | contig 12239 bp, 7 predicted proteins | sample CB_VirMetaG_2_FD_78178 | JGI IMG/M metagenome (GOLD analysis project Ga0099847, IMG submission 78178) | Freshwater to marine saline gradient viral communities from Chesapeake Bay - CB_1504_2 Viral MetaG | ecosystem: Environmental > Aquatic > Marine > Coastal | place: USA: Chesapeake Bay...
AATGTGCGTGGTATCCACAATGAAGTTAGCTATCATAGGAAGTAGAAGTATTGAAGATGATGCCTGGACTCTTAAAACCGTGGATAAAGCAGTAAAGGAACTTAATCCTACATGCATACTAATAGGTGCTGCTAGAGGTCCAGACACTGCAATAAGTCATTATGCAGAGTCTCATGATATAGATTTAGTAAGGTTTCTACCTTATCATTTACTAGACCCTGTAGCTAATTTTGATAGTAAACACTTCTTTATACGTACTAAACAGATTATAAACAATGCTGACCATGTACTAGCCCTTTGGGATACTAAAAGTCATGGTACACAGTATGCAATTAGATATGCTCAAAAGTTAAAGATACCTGTTAATGTCGTGAAATTTGTCTGGTAACTTTACAGTCTTCATAGATAGCTACAAACTCTGTAGTATCAAACTTAGATTTACCTAATTTGAGGGGGTCTATATAGTCCCCTCCAATTACTGCCATACATATAGCAACAACGTGTAGTATTATTGATTTAGTTGTTTCCATTTAAAAAGAAACACCCTTAGCTCCAGGTAGTTTCCAAAGAGTATTCATATTTCTTTCAATAGACTCTTTATTTTTACCACCAACATCAGTATGATGTAACTTACTATATATTTCTCGTTTTATTCTTGTTTCTTCATCTTTAGTTTTAGCTTTAAAAAACTTAATCCATAGTTGGTCACTACCTTTTTTTTCCATAAGGTCACCTATAACTAATAACTTTTGTTGTTCATAAGATAAACTCATTACATCACCAGTTTTATATACTCTATCCATCCAATCTATCTTTCTATTTCCAAAATACTTTTTAGTTCTTTTAATAGCAGTTTGTAATGCTGATTGACCTCTAGAAGTATCTGTTAAAAATTGAAAGTAACCTTTAGCTGAAGATTCACCAGTAGAATTAGCTACATTTTTATTTCTACTTTCTATAAAAGCAAGTTCTTCCATAAACTTATCTAATCTTCTTCTAGCACCTTGTTCATCATCATTATCATAAGGTATTGTACTTAAACTAATAGGTTGTCCTCTAACATTATCTGGGTCTTTTTGTCCTAATCGTTTTAAATGAGAAGTAATTAAATAATTTTCAGCTACACTATTGTTTTGGTTATAATATCTATCTTGAATAACTTCTGCTAAAGCCTCTGTAGCTATAGGAGTTTCAGTTTTACTATAATCACCTTGTTTCTGAGAATACTCACTTAATGGGTCAGTAACTGTAGCATCAAAATGAGCTTTGTGTTGTACTTCATGTAAAACAACAGATAGTAAATCTTCTTTATTTTTTATTCTGTCTGCATGAATAATTATTTTTTCTAAACTACCATCAACAGAATAATCAAAGGCAGCTCTTGCATTAGTATAGCGTCCTTCTGGGTCTATTGTAGGTAATACTTCTATTCTTACATTAGCTAATTCAGGAGTATGTTTATACAATTTATCATGTTTCATTATATCACTAAGTACTCCTACTTTTTTAGATGACTTATCTTGTTTTCTAAAATTAGAATCTAATATGAATTTAGTACCATCATTATCTATAATAGATGCTTCTTTATCATCTATTTCTGTAAAAAACTTTTCTTTTCCAGTTTTATCAGTCCAACTACCTAAACCTGATTTAGGGTCTCCAGGTTTACCTTCTACTAATAAAGCTACATCAATCTTCTCACCAGTAAATACAGAACTATTATTTAATTTTTTAGCTAATTGTAGTTTAGTAGTACCATCTGGTACATTATTAATTATCTGACCACTAGGTAATTTAACATTCATTTATTAATCCAAATCATTAAAGTCAATAGCTTCTACAGTATTACTAGAAGTATTATTAGTCATCTCTTTTACTTTAAATAATCTATTAATTACTTCATCAGCAGCTTGACCAGGTGTTTGTCCAAGTAACTTAGATTGATATTTAATTAATACATTTAATCTAGCAGGTATAGACCCTAAACTATCACTTAAATCTGATGTACGAACTGCACCTGTATTTTTATCTACTATTAATTTACTAACAATGTCAGGATATGTTTCTGCTTCTTGTAGTATACTATTAGTATAAAAATTAATTGCATTAGCATTCATTCCTTTAAAATCTGGATTAGTATTTAATAGGTTTTCAAATACTCTAGTATCTGTAGTCATAGTTAATTTGTTTAACCTAACATCTAAATCTCTCATTCGTTCTTCAGGATTAGTCATCAATTCATTTTGTTGTAAAATATCATTGTATTGAGTACCTAATGCATCTATATTTTCTCCTGCATCTAATAATTTTAAAGATTCTTGATTTAATAATGGTAAACTACCTGTTAAATTTGATTGCAACACACGTTGATTATAAGAATAAGCTACATTAGATTTTTTACCAAATGAACTTATAGCATCTACCATTGACTTTGCACCATCATTTAATAAATCTTGGTCTTTTTCACCTAAAGTAACAAACTTATTTTGTAATAAAGCCGTTGCAGAATTAACTATTAAGTTCATACTTTGTAGTTTTTCAGGTCCTCTTCCTGCAGCACGTTCTTCTAGTTCTGCTTTAGATTTAGCAATAGCTGCTTTATTTGAAAAGAAATCTTTTTCAACTTCTCCAGATAATACTTTACTTAAATCTGTTTCCATATCATTTAAATCTTGTGTTGCTTGTTTAAAATATTCAGTATACTGAGGTTTAACTGGTAGTTTTGATAAAGTACCACTTAATATATTTCTAGCTTCAGCAACTAATTCTATATGTCTTTTTGTTTTTTCAGCATCAGTTATATTTGGGTTATTTATATTTAATTGCATTTTAGCATAATAAGACTGTTTAACTTGGCTTCCAAGTACATGTATACCACCTTCGTTTAACATTTCTTGTTCAAACTGATATTGGTTTACAGCCTCATTACTTTCTGACAATAATTTTAATCCTGCTACTTTTTCTGTAATTGCTGTTATTTCTTGATAATAAGCTACTTTCTTTTCTATAGGCATACCTACAATACCAATTCCATTATCTTTTAATACTGTATCTATTTCTTTTATTTCGTCTGCTTGTGCTTTTGCTTGAGCAGTATAGTATGATGAGTCCATAGAAATTAAATCATTAATACCAGTACCACCCATAATACTAGAGACTTCTTTAGCTATTTCATCAGCATATACAGGATTATTATTACTTAATTCTGTAGTTTTTGTTAACAATCTCATCTTAAATTCTTCAGGACTAATTACACCTTGTTCTTTCATTAAACTAAGTTTATCATTAATCTCATCTAATTCTATTTGATATTGTTGTTTTTCATTACTAGGAGCAGAACCTAAGTTTTGTTCTATTTCATTTCTTTGTTGCATTAAGAATTGTTGATTAGTAATACTTCCTTCTTTATATTCTTCAGAAAGTGCTAAGGCTTCTTCTTTAGCTTCTTGTAATACATTTCGTTTATCAAAAGCTACAGCTCCTTTAATAGCAGTATCAGCTAAAGAAGCTGCAGCACCTAAATTACTAAATTTAGCAGGCATAGCTTGTGGTGTAACATAAGTTAACCCTGGTGCATTTTGTGTCATTTTAGTTGTGTCAAATTCTGCCATTACTTGTTTTCCTTTTTGTATGTTTCATTAACTTCTTCCATATTTCTAACTTGTAAATTTAACCATTCAGCACCTGATGGATTCTCTCTTTTTAATATATCAGCTAGTTCTCTAGCTCTTTGTATTTCTGAATCTCTATATACATTTTGTACAGTAAATCCTTTTCTAAAACTTGTATATAAAATTTCAGCCATACTTTCATTTTGACGAAGAGCTTGTCTTAGAATTTCATCAGTAACCTCATTCCATTCTTTAGTACGGAAACCAAACTCTACTTCTCCTAAATGTACTTTAGCACCAGCAATATGTTTTTTTAAATCCATAATAGTTAAATTAGGATTTAATCTATATACAGATTCCATATATGATTTAGCATATTCTCTTATAAACTCTGAAGTAGTTTTATTCTTTTTAAATTGTTCATAAGTATCTCTTTGTGCTCTGTTAGGTATAGATAAAAAGTTTTGAGATAAAGTTTCCCATGTAGTTTGTCCTCCAAATACTTCTTGTCCTGTTTTAGAACGTCCTGCTGAGTCATGAGATAGTTGTATTACAGTTCTTGCTATACCTTTAGCTACAGGAATTAACTCTAAAGTTTTTTCAGCTACTAATTCAGCTCTATCTTTTATACTATAATTCCAAGGATTTTGATATATAGTTGTCATAAAATCAAAAGCTGGTCCTACACCTTTCCAAAAGTTAATAGTAGCTCCCATATCACTTGTTTTAAAGTTATCATTCCAGATACCCATCATGTTCTTAAATAAAACACCATAAACACCTAATGGTTCCATACCATAAGGACCAAAAACTTCTCCAGGTAATGTTTCAGACCTAATTACTTTACCATTTTCATCTCTTTCTGTACCAAATATATAATCACCAAAGTAATTAGACATCCAATAACTTATAGGTAATTTTTCTATTTGCCTACCAAATTCTTTTGCTTCTTCAGTACCTCCAAACATATCAGCAGTCCATTGAACTACATTATATAAAGCATAAGGAGCAGTACCCCACATAGCTACGTTCCATGCTGCTAACTGTAGACGTTGTGACATATTAAATGGTGTAGCTGAAGCATTCCAAGCAGCTTCATTCATCTTCATACCAAATGATGCAAACTGTCCTAAGAATCTCATAGGTGCACTACGTTGCCATCCATAAGCAGTTATGTCTGTCATACCACCAGATAGTTGATATGCATCATACATAATTTGATTTAAGTTAGCTTGTGTTCTCCAGTTCTTTCCTGGATTTTTAGCTTCAAAGTTACGTAATGCAGTAATAGTCATACCAAATCTGTTTATTAATTCACCAGCACTAAATCCAAGTTCTTGTAATATCATCGCACTTTTAGAACCTGCATTAGATAGTACACTATCACTATCATCTAATCTTCTTATTCTATCTACAAAAATACCTTTAGCAAATTGATGGTCTGATACATCTAATAAACCTTGTTCTTTAGCAGCTTGTAATAGTATTTCATAATCTCTTCTTTGTAACCCACCTTTAGCTTGAGGTAAGGTTGTAGAAATACCATCTTCAGTCCATAATGCATCAACTATTGTATCTAAATCTTTTTTTACTTTGCCTTTAAACATACCAGTATCTTTATAATATGTAGTAGCTAAGCCTGATACATCTTTTATGTTTCTAGCAAACTTTAAAGGATTACCTCCTGATACAACAAGTAATGGTGTTAAAGCAGCCATAGGCTGTAAGATTAATTGTTTAATAGTATTAAACATAATTCTAAATTGAGTAACTGTTTTAAGAGGCATAGATACAACACTACCTGGTCGTTTCTGTCCTTCTCTAATTACTCTATTTAATTTAGCTATTCCAAATGCTTGTGTACCTTCTGTAGCATCTCCTAGTTTATCTAATACTGCTCTTGCTGCAGTAGATAAAGCACCTGGAGCATAACCCATTTCTTTAACATATATCTTATTCCAAGACTGAATAGCAGCATCATAGATTTCTTTATTGCCTGCCATTTTTTGTATTTGTTCTTCTCTTACAGGAAACTTACTATTAGCTGAAGCCTCTGCTTTTACAGGAGCATTTATATCTGGCATACCTTCAGTCATTAATTTAGCTGGTTCAGCATTAGGTGCTATTTTAATATTAGGATTATCTACAAAAGTCTTAACCCATTCCATTTTAAATTGGTCTATAGCTAATTGGTCTAATCCTCTAGAACCAGAAGTATATAAGTTTTCCATCATAGTAGCAAATGGGTCTGATTTAATTTTAAAGTCTACATCATCTGCTCTTAATTTAGCTCCAGTAACAGCTCTATCTTGCATAATATAATAGTCAGATAATTGATTAGTTTGTAGTTCATTAGCTTTCTCTACAACATATATCATATCTTTTTGTGGTCTAATCTTTTCACCAGCATAAGTATAAGCTTCTCGTTTAGAGTTTCTCATAGCCACTACCTGTCCAAAAGCTTGCATTCTTTCTATAACTAATGCTTTATTTCTTGCCATATCTTTAGTATACTTTTCTGGAGATATCCTAGTAGTAGACAATTCTACATCTAATACTGCAGTAGGACCTGTATCTAAGTTGCGTAAGTCTATTATTTTACCTGTTTCTTCATCTCTAAAAATATTTACTTTTCTACCATCTACTTCCATATATTTAGGATAAGCAGTAACAGTATAAGCTTCATCATGTACTCTAGGTACGTGTCCTGGTCTTTCTGGTAACATGTTATTAGGTAAAGACTGAGATTTAGTCTTACCAAAAATACCATAATTATATACTTTAGAGCCATCTCTTTGTTGTTTAGCTAATCGATATACTTGACCTGCAGGTTTACCATCAGCATCATATACATAATGAGTTTTATCACCAGGTTTTAATACTGTAGATACCTCTACTTTATTTATAAAATCATATACTTTAACCGAAGGATATGGGTCTGGTCCTTCTACTTTATTTACAGTAAAGTCTGCTTTTACAGCATGTGGTACATCATCTACTACAAAAGCAGATGTATATCCTGCTTCTGTTAACATATTTTTATAAGTTACATTATCATAGTAATGTAATTCTTTATCAAATCTTCTATATTGATAAGCTGCTGTTTGTACTTTATTAAGTACTTTAGGGTCTAATGAAGCTCCTGCAATTTCATTAATAGTATTAGCATCTACAAAATCTTGACCATACTTATCTTGATATTCTAATACCTCAGCAAAAATACCTTTTTCTTTTTGAGGTAATCCAGCTACATCACGTATTAATATTTCTCTTTGTCTAGATAAAAAAGATTGTTTTAATAAATTAGATACATTTAATCTATACTCAGCATTTCTAGCTAAAGAACCATAAGCTGCAAACCATTCAGAAGCAGGTCCTGTTTTTCTACTAACTGCTGCACCACCAAATAGTCTAGTTAGAATCTTTTTACCTAGCCAAGAAGAATCTTTAAATCTTTCTGATACAGTTGTACCCCAACCATTAAAATAACCATCATACAAAGTAACATCATTTTTCCATACTACTCTATATCCATTTACATTAGATGCTTTTATTTTAACTTTATCTTTAGGATTCCATTCGTTTATCAATTCACCTTTAGTATTTATTTCTTGAATAGTTATTTCAGCATCTGGTCCTACTGATTCTTCTAATTGTTTAGCAGCATTGTTAGCTTCTCTAAATTTATAATCTGATGTAGTTGTTTTTCTAAAAGCTAGTTCAGTATTAAATCCTGTTTTAGTAGGATTAAATACACTAAAGGTATTAGAAATAACCATAGGTACAGTAGGTATAATACCATTTAATTTAGTAACCATTTCACCTAAGTATTGTTTTCTTTGAGCTAAATCTTGAAGAGCAGGATTAAGTATTTGTATTTCTCTTGCTCTTTGCATATTAACATTTAATTCTTTAATTCTAGCAGCATCTACATGCCATCCAAAATCAGCAGTTTTAACTACTTTACCCATAGGGTCTGTTAAATAATGTATTAATTGTCTTATGTTAAATCCTGTACCTTCTAATAGTTGACCAGAAAAATCTTCAAGTACACCATCTACTAAGTCAGTACCAGCTTTTTTATTAGTAGCTACTGTAGTTACCATAGGTGAGTTAGGGTCTACTGGGGTACTACTTTGTACTTTAGACTTTTGTTTTTCTGCTTTTACAATTGCTTTTGTTTCTTTATCAACAGTAGTCATTATATCATCAACAGTCTTTTTAGCTTTTCTTCTAGCACTAGAGCGTTTTAATCCATAAGCTACAGGAGCAAAAGCAGTAACTAATTCTAGTATAACTGCTGGTTTAGTAGGGTCTTCAGGGTTAATAAATTCAGCAGCAGTCTGTATGTATTCACCAACAGTAGTTAATGCTTTATTAACAAACGTACCATTAATAGTTTCTGTATTATATCCCATCTTAAGAAGCATATCATCAAAAGCTTCTTGCCATTGTCCAGTCCAAGATTCTTTATTTTGAGCTTCAACTATTTCCATAATCTCACCCCAGGTTTTCTTTTCATCTCCCTCTGGATTATCATACATAAATAAATCAGCTATGTTATCTAACCATATTGGAGTTTCTCCTAAAATCATTCTAGTATAAGCTAAAAACTCTGCATCTAAACCTAATGGTAATATACCACCAGTATCTCCTATCTCTTCTAATGATTCTACTTGTTGTATTCGTTTAGCAATAGTAGTACGTTCTTCAGGATTTGTTTCTACTACATTTCCTTTAAGAACTTTACCAGCTACCTCTAAGACTTGACCAAAACCTTGTTGTACTTTAATATCATTTAATTGTAATTCATAAGTTACTAAATCTTCATTAGATGCATCCCAATTATTTGATAGTATTTCTTCTTCAGTTAATCTTTCAAAGTATTTATCTTGTAAAGATTTAGATAAAACATTAGTTTGTTGATAATCATCTAATACTTGTTTTTTTTCTTCTTTACTTAACTCAGGGTCAGAAATAACATTTTCTAAATAAGACTTTCTAACTACATCTTGTTCTGTTTGCCAATCTAGTTGTGCATCTAATATAGTTTGAGAATAACCATTAATATCTAATTCAGATATTATTTGTTCATAAACACCTATAGGGTCTTCACTTTCACTAGTAATTGCAGTATAATAAGCTTCTCTAGTATTTGAAGGAGCTTCAGTTACACCTTTATTAAAAGGTGCTACAGGAGTACCATTAGTAACTTTATCTACCATTTATTACCCTTTAAATATATTACCTATTTGGTCTGCTTGTGCAAAGATATTACCACCCAAAGTACCTATATTTTGCCAAGCAGTTCCTTTACTACCTGCTGTATTAGCTTTAGAACCAAAGTTAGCTGCTTGAAGATTAGAAGCACTTATCATATTACCATAGCCTTCAGCTACATTAATATTACCTAAGTTAGCAGATGCTTGTGTACCTAGTGAACCTACAGAACCTATATAACCTGAAGTACCTCCAGCACCTAATGTACCACCCATAGAACCACCTATTTGTCCTTGTTGTATTCTAGCTTGTCTAATAACTGCTAATCTACTTCTTTTTTGTTGTAACTGGTTATATCTATTTCTTATTTCATCAGATTTATTTTGAGCCTCTACTTGTTGTCTTTGAAACCCTGCTGCTTGACTAGCATATTTTTGAGATTGTATATTACCTTGCGCTTGCATAGCTAATCCTCCAATAGAACTTGCTGCACTAACCCCTTGCATAACATTCCCAAAAGACAAACCACTAGCTAATGAACTAAATCCAAAACCACTAGTTGCCGCTGGTATACCTGCAATTCCTGTATGTATATTAGCTGTAGCCAGTGTTGGTGCCATATAATAAGCTCCTGCTGCTACTGCTGCTATTGGTGCTACTTTTTTAGCTACCTTTACTACTGATTTAACTGCTTTACCCATACTATATCTCCAATTTAACTAAGTAATTTAAAACTCCATCATCTGTAAGTATTATACCATTTGGTACTGGTTTATATCCAAACAACATATTAAACTTTCTTTCTTTCTTTGTTTCACATAATCCTAATACTGATTTAATACCCATATCTTTCATTTGTTTTCTTGCATCTTTAAACACTTTCTTATATTTTCTAAATGAACTTAAGGTCCATTCATCTGCTTCTGGTAATATTACATGAGTAGTATATGAATTTAACTCCTCATTCCAATCTATACCATAGAAGCCATTACCTTCTTGATATAACTTTATCATATTACGGAGTTGATAGCTGTGTTACTGGATGTCCCCATCCTAGCAACTTCATATCTTTTCCTGCTTCTGACCTAATATATAAACTTAAACATTTACCTGAACCCCTAAGTTTATTTTTAGTTACTACCATAGAGTCACCACTATCATAAGTATCACCTACTCCTGATGGTGTATAGTTTCTTAGTATTCTATATGCTTGAAACTCATTACCCCATTTACCATTAGCTGCAGAATTAGACCAACCCCATTGTGCTTGTACTTTACAGGATGATTGATTTGTAAATACTAGGTCAGTACCTGATGCTTGAAAACCATCTTCTGTTTTTTGTAAATAAAAGAATATATAAGGTATTTGTTTTTCTTTCATTATATCACCAAACAATTCATAACCTGTATAAAGATAACTAGAGTAATCTACACCTACAGAATCTTTAGTTTTCCAATCTAAGAAATCACTACCATTATATTTAGATAATGTAAATGATGTTCCTACAATAGTAAGAAAACTAAACTGTTCTGTTCTACTTGTAGCTATATCATCAGGTATTACAACTGTATCTCCTGCAGTAACTAAGACAGTATCTGTACCAGCTACAACAGATTCTTCTCTTGTTGTTACAGAGTATCCTGGTATCAAAGCATAGTCTGCTATATAAGGAGAGTCTGAAGCTAAGCTAGATATTTCATTTTTAGACCAAGCTTTTAAAGTTAGGTCATAAATTAATTCTTTATTATAACTATTAGGATAATTAGAAGAAGAATAACTTGCACTATCATTATACAAGAATCTAACTCTATTTTCTTTTTCATCATAAATACCCTTAGCAAAATCTTTAGCTACTTCAGGTACATTAAGATATAAATCTTGTATAGATGTTAATGATAAAGACTCTGCTGCAAATCTTCCTGATGCTGCATCTGGTTTAAGTAAGTAAATCCCTGCTTTAGACCAGTAAATAAAGTTACCATTTACATTAACTACAGAGTCTCCATTTGTAATACCATTAGTAGATATTTTACTTGCTTGGAAAGAGGTTGCAATAAACCCTCCAGTATCTCCATAAATCTCCCACACGCCATTTTCTGCAAAAACTAATACCGAAGCTTGCGAAGCTATAATTCTAACAACACGGGTTATATCTGGTATCTGAATAGAACCCCCATCTGTATCTATTAAGTCATTAATACCTGGGTCTGTAGGGTCAGCTTCTTGATGACATTTTCCAAAGTCGTCATCTGATTTAATAATTTTACTAAAGAAAATATAACCTGAATAATTAGGAGACCTAATATCTGGTCCAGTTACATTTGATTCTACTCCTGAATAAAATAGTCTTTGTGCATAAGAAGTAATAGTACTTATATTACCTTCTTCTCTGTCAGTAGGTAATCCAGAAGTTACATCTGATGCATTCATTCTACCTACACCACGTTCAAAAGCATCAATAATAAAACTACCTTTAGCTATTTGATAGTTAGAGAATGAGTTTTTATTTAATGTATCTGGGTCATACTTTTCATAATCAGCACTAGAAGCATTAGATATTTTACCTAATGTCCAGTTATCAGAGTTCGCAGGATATACTCCTAAATCTGTTTTTGTTAAAGTAATAGCATCAGCACCAGTAGTTGTAACAATGTTTTTATTCCAACCCTGATTACGTAAGTTATATTTATGTTCATTACTTAATGTAACAGGTCTAGTATCAAGAAATAATGAATCATCTACACCATAAATATCTCTTATCTGTATTTGAATAGTACTTTGAGTAACTGCTCCTGTACTTATATTATATGTTAGTAATACAGGTCGAGGTAAATCTTTAGAAACAATAACACATTTGTTATTAATAACAGAAGTTTCTATTTTACTATTACTTAATGATGCAATAGTAATTGGACTTCCACTATTTTTAAGATTAGCTGATGGAGAATCTGTTAAAAGATTCATAAACCAAAGTTTATCTTTAATACGTACAATACCTAATGTTACAGATGTATCTCCTCCAGGACTTTCCCAAATATGAAAAGATTGCTTACCTTCTTTAATATCTGTAGCAGTTAAACCTGTAGCTGTTAAAGCATATGAAGATTCATAGTCAACACCTAATCTTCTAGACCTTGAACCATCACGATTAAGGACAAAGTTAGCTTCATCTATTGATGCATTCTCAGGAAAAGTTAACTGATTAGCTTCAGTTATTAATCCCTTAACAAACGACCTATAGGCTGTTTCCGCTTTCTGTGCCATTAACTTCCTCTTTTAATTTGTTTTTAGCTAGTCTTTTTTCTGTTTTAGCTTTAGCTTTTACTCTTTCATCTACCTGTTCTGTAGGTTTTGAATTAGCTAAATAACTAGCAACTGATGTTTCCATAAATACCATTGATGTATAT
>Ga0099847_1000591_pt1 | contig 12235 bp, 12 predicted proteins | sample CB_VirMetaG_2_FD_78178 | JGI IMG/M metagenome (GOLD analysis project Ga0099847, IMG submission 78178) | Freshwater to marine saline gradient viral communities from Chesapeake Bay - CB_1504_2 Viral MetaG | ecosystem: Environmental > Aquatic > Marine > Coastal | place: USA: Chesapeake Bay...
AGATTCAAATCACGTGGAGGGTGCCTCTTTGCCAACTTATAGAGGAAGTGTAATTATATCGTCTGGAGGAGGTGCTACTACTAGTAATGGTGGTTTAGAATTTTTTGCAGCAGATAGTGGGGCTGGTTATGGTGCTAGAATAACTTCTCCCGATTTAGGTACGGGAGATACTCCTATATATTTTCAAACAAGAAACAATAGTACTAATTGGACTGATAGAATGACAATCAAGTCTACTAATGGCAATGTAGGTATTGGAACAACTAGTCCTTCAAGTAAACTCCATATCAGTTTAACAGGTTCAGAATCTGTGAAAATTGATGCTGCTAATGGGACAGAGCCTTGGTTGTATTTAAGAAGCAATGATAATCTTTCAAAAGGTGTCATACAATCATCTAACGCAGGGTTAAGATTCTTAAATGCATCTAACAATACTAATTGGATGACAATTGACGGGTCTACTAACAATGTAGGTATAGGAACTACAAGTCCAGATACTAAGCTTCATTTGTACGGGCCAGGTAGTGATACAGATTTAGGTTTAAAGATAACGAATGGAAATGGCGCTGATTTATACTTTAGAAAGAAATCAGGGTTTAATAATACGCTTGAGATAGGAAATATAAACAATGACATAGATATTCAAGCAGGTGGTACATCTAGGATTTTTATTGAAAGCTCGAATGGCAATGTAGGTATAGGAAGAACTAGTCCTAGTTACAAATTAGATGTTAATGGCACATTAAGAGTGTCAAGCACTGCATATTTAAACAGTACTACGTATTTAGGAGCTAATACATACACTTATGGCACATTAACATTCCAAGGTGATTATGATGATGTAAGGATGATTGCTAGTAGTTCTGGTTACGGGGGAATTACATGGAATACTTCATCAGGGGATTCAATGCATCTTGATGGTGATTTTGGGTATTTAGGTTTAGGCGGCGTAACTTCACCAAGTTACCAATTACAGTTAGGCATAAATTCAGCAGCTAAACCGACATCAAGCTTATGGACAGTAGTATCTGATTTGCGTGTAAAAGAAAATATAAGACCTTATACATCTGGATTAAATGAAGTATTACAAATTGAGCCAAAACTATTTGATTATAATGGCAAAGCTGGGTTTGAAAAAACAAAAGACAACATAGGCATTATAGCGCAGGACATGATTACTATTATGCCCGAAACTATTAATACTTACCAAGCAAAACTAAATGAAAATGATGAAGACAAAACAGAGCTTTATAATTTCGACGGTCACGCTATAACCTTTGCTTTAATAAATTCTATAAAAGAATTACAACAACAAATAACCGATTTAAAAACAGAGATAGAAATAATTAAAACTAAATAATTATGATAACATACGATTGGAACTGTAAAACTGTAGACGTAATGCCTGCGAAAGATGGATTTAATAATGTAATATTCCAAGTGCACTGGATTGTTACTGGAACATCAGATGATGAAGAGCCAGTATCAGCAACTGTATATGGAGTTGAATCCTTAGATATAGACAGTATTACAAACTTTACATCATTTGAAAATATTACTAATGAACAAGTTGCTACTTGGGTAATAGATAAAATGGGTGATTATAGAGTTTCTAAAATTGAAGATAACATTAATAAACAAATAAATGAAATTAAAAACCCGAGCCGCGTTACAATGACGATAGCTAATTAATTTTTTGTATATTTGCTAAAAACTATAATAAAATGAAAATCAAAGAAGAACAATTAAAACTTATCAAACAGAGCCAATTAGAATTAAACAATGTTCTATTAAACATAGGTGCTTTAGAATCTCAAAAGCATGGGCTTTTACATCAATTAGCTACGTTAAATGAAAATGTAGATAATATCAAAAAAGAACTTGAAAAGGAGTATGGTGTTATTTCTATTAATTTAGAGGATGGATCATATGAGCCTATAAAAGAATAGTAGTCATGTCTATAATAAGAAAAATAAGTATAGGTTCTGACTATAAATCTAGTTCAATGCACTATATCCATCGTCAAGAAGTGTTGAATGGAAATTATATTATACACCTTATACAGTACGATAATAACTCTAATTCATATAATATATGGATAGAGAGTAATGGAGAGATATTGCTTTGGAAGCAATTTAATCACAACATGCCAGTATCATTAGAATATAATATAGACTTTTAATGAAATCACCGTTTAACTTCATTGTAAGACCTTACAATGGCAGAAGATACGATAATATTAAAAAGATAGGTGATGTAGATCTTATAATAAGTTCATCACAGGAGGATCATACAGTCTCTAATAGATACGCAACAGTTATATCTACTCCGATATCATATTCTGGCGAAATAACTCCAGGAGATACTCTTATTGTGCATCATAATGTATTTAAGTATTTCTACGATATGAAGGGTCGTCAGAAAAGTGGTAAGAGCTTCTTGATTGATGATTTGTTTCTTGTTGATGATTTTCAATACTATTTGTATAAGCATAATAACGAGTGGAAATCCAAGGATGAATTTTGTTTTATAAAACCAATAGATAAAGAGGAATTTTATTTATCATCAACAGGATCAGAGCAACCATTAATGGGGACTGTGAGGTATACGAATAATATATTAAAATCTTACGGAGTAAATGAAGGGGATATTGTTTCTTTTAAGCCAGATGCTGAGTACGAATTTAATATAGATGGTGAAAAGCTTTATAGAGTAATGACTGACTGGATAACATGGACTCAAGAAAAATAAAAATAGATATAATACGTGCGGCTGAAAAGGCTGTTATGGAACTTATAAAGGTTGCAGAAGAAGGTATTATTAAAAAAGATTTTGATGACATGTCTCCTGATTTAGCAGCTGATAGACTTAAAAATGCAGCTGCATCAAAAAAATTAGCTATATTCGATGCTTTTGAAATACTAAACAGAATAGAGTCTGAGAAAAGTATGCTAGAGGAAGACAATTCATCAAACAAAAACATGAATAGTTTTGCAGAGAGAAGAGCTAAATAAAATAATACTACCACAAGTATTAAAAAATAAAAACAAAGCGAAATCGTTTTCTTATGGTTATGATGAGAAATACGATATGATTGTTATATCTAAGAATGGAACCGTAGGGGAAATATGGAATATTAACGGTCTACTAATAGCTCTTCCTCAGATTCCAGAAAACATACATAAAAGATCTAATAAAAAAGACGACCAATATTGGGAACCATTTGAGTATCCATCTCAACTTTCAAATATAAAGAGCATATTTCAATGGAATCAGGCACCAAAAGAGTTCAAATCTAAGTGGGTTGATTATATAGAAAATGAGTTTGACAGTAGGGAACAAGGCATGTGGTTTATGAACAACGGCACTCCTACGTACATTACAGGAACTCATTATATGTATTTGCAGTGGACAAAAATAGATATTGGACATCCAGAGTTTCGAGAAGCTAACAGATTGTTTTTTATATATTGGGAAGCGTGTAAAGCTGATAATAGGTGTTTTGGAATGGTGTATCTAAAAATAAGACGTTCTGGTTTTTCTTTTATGTCTTCATCAGAAGGTGTTAATACTGCAACATTGGCAAAAGACGCAAGAGTAGGTATTTTATCTAAGACTGGAGCTGATGCTAAAAAAATGTTTACAGATAAGGTTGTTCCTATATCAAGCAATTATCCTTTCTTTTTCAAGCCTATTCAAGATGGTATGGATAAACCAAAGACTGAGTTAGCTTATCGCGTACCTGCTTCTAAGATTACAAAAAAGAATATGCATGAGTTAGATCAAGACTTGATAGATGGTCTTGACACGACTATAGACTGGAAAAACACTGACGATAATAGTTATGATGGGGAAAAATTATTACTACTGTTGCATGACGAGAGCGGAAAGTGGGTAAAACCTAATAACATATTAAATAACTGGCGCGTAACTAAAACGTGTTTAAGGCTTGGTAGTAAGATTATTGGAAAATGTTTAATGGGTTCTACTTCTAATGCTCTTGATAAGGGTGGTGATAATTTCAAGAAGCTTTATTACGATTCAGATACAAGTAATAGAAACGCTAATGGACAGACTAAAAGTGGATTATATAATCTATTCATTCCAATGGAGTGGAACTTAGAAGGTTTTATAGATAGATACGGTATGCCAGTTTTAGAAACTCCTAAAAAACCAACATATAGTAGTAGTGGAGAATTAATAAAGAGCGGTGCAATAGATTACTGGGATAATGAGGTTAAAAGTTTAAAGAACGATTCAGACGCTTTAAATGAGTTTTATAGACAGTTCCCAAGAACAGAGTCTCATGCTTTTAGAGACGAAAGCAAATCATCTTTGTTTAATCTTACAAAGATATACCAACAGATGGATTACAATGACAATCTCATAAGGGATAATGTAGTTGTTAGAGGTTCATTTCATTGGAGAGATGGTGTAAAAGACACAGAGGTTATATGGGTTCCAAATAATAATGGAAGATTTTTGATTTCTTGGATACCTAATAAAAAATTACAAAATAATGTTTTAATAAAGAATGGATTAAAGTATCCTTCAAATTCGCATATAGGCGCATTTGGGTGTGACTCTTATGATATATCTGGAACCGTTGGTGGTGGAGGGTCTAATGGTGCGTTACATGGCTTGACAGGATTTCATGTAGATGATGCTCCTGTAAATCAGTTTTTTTTAGAGTATGTAGCTAGACCTCAAACAGCAGAAATTTTCTTTGAGGATGTTCTTATGGCGTGTTTCTTTTATGGAATGCCTATACTAGTAGAGAACAACAAACCGAGGCTATTATACCACTTTAAGAATAGGGGTTATAGAGCATTCTCTATTAATAGACCAGATAAACCATCTAGAAAGTTATCTTCAACAGAGAAAGAACTTGGAGGTATACCTAACACGTCTGATGATGTAAAACAAGCACATGCATCTGCTATAGAAACATACATAGAAAAGTATGTTGGGATAGACTCTGAAGGTGTTTATAGAGACTCTGATGAAATGGGTTCTATGTATTTCTCTAGAACATTAAATGATTGGGCTAGGTTTGACATAAACAATAGAACGAAGTTTGATGCATCTATTAGTTCAGGTCTTGCGATCATGGCAAATAAAAAGCATACATATCAAGAGGTTAAAAAAGAATCAAAAATAAGCATTAACTTTGCAAGATATAATAATAAAGGAAGATTTAGCGAAATAATTAGATGAAAGAAGTAAAAATATCTATAAATCCATCATCATTCCCAAGTCAATATGTTCCAGATTCTAAAAAAAATACTAAAGAGTTTGGTCTTCAAATAGGACAAGCTATTCAGTATGAATGGTTCAGAAGGGATAATGGTGGTTCTAAGTTTTATAACCAATGGGATTCTTTCCATAAACTTAGATTATATGCTAGAGCAGAACAATCTGTTGCGAAGTATAAGAACGAACTATCTACTAATGGAGATTTGTCTTATATGAATCTTGATTGGACTCCAGTTCCTATTATTCCTAAGTTCATAGATATCGTTGTAAACGGTATGTCTGACAGGCTTTTTGAAGTTAAAGCATACGCTCAAGATGCTATGTCAGCTGAGAAAAGAAATAGATATCAAGATAACCTTGAGGCTGATATGGTGTCGAAAGATTTGTTAACCCAAATTAAGAATGACTTAGGCGTAGACGCATTTAATACTTCTCCAGACAATCTTCCAGAAAATGATGATGAACTTCAGTTGCATATGCAACTTAACTATAAATCATCTATTGAGTTGGCAGAAGAGGCAGCTATAAACACTATTCTTTTAGAAAACAAGTATGAGGATACTCGTAAGAGAATAATATATGACATAACAACTTTAGGGATAGGATGTGCAAAGCATGAGTTTTTACCTGGAGCAGGTATAGTTACTAACTATGTTGATCCTGCTAACGTTGTGTATAGTTATACTGAGGACCCAAACTTTAATGATTGCTTTTATTGGGGAGAAATAAAGACTGTGCCTATAACGGAAGTTTTGAAGATTGACCCAACAGTTTCTAATGATGATTTAGAAAAGATATCAAAATATAGTCAAGACTGGTACAATTACTTTAAGTCAACTCAATATTACGATAATTCGTTATTTAACAATGATAGCGTAACTCTTTTATATTTTAACTATAAGACAACTAAGAAAATAGTTTATAAAAAGAAGAACGATAAGATAATAGAAAAAGATGATGACTTCAATCCTCCAAAAGAAATGATGGAAGAAAGAGGGTTTGAAAAAATTGAAAAAACTATTGAAGTATGGTATGAGGGAGTAATGGTTATGGGTACAAATATAGTACTTAGGTGGGAGTTAGCGAAAAATATGATTAGACCTAAGTCAGCATCTCAAAATGTTATGCCTAATTATGTTGCTTGTGCCCCTCGTATGTATAAAGGAAACATAGAGTCTTTGTTAAGACGTATGGTACCATTTGCTGACCTTATACAGATGACGCATCTCAAATTACAACAGGTTATACAGAAAGTAGTACCAGACGGTATTTTTATAGATGCTGACGGTATTAATGAGGTAGACTTGGGTAATGGATCTAAGTACAGCCCTGAGGACGCATTAAGACTTTACTTTCAAACAGGTTCTGTTGTTGGTAGGAGCTATACTCAGGATGGTGAGTTTAATAACGCTCGTGTACCAATACAAGAACTATCAAAGAATTCAGGTCAAGGTAAAATAGCTAGTTTAATAGGAAGTTACAATCATTATCTACAAATGCTTAGAGATGTAACTGGATTGAACGAGGCTAGAGATGGATCTATGCCAGATCCAAATTCTTTAGTTGGATTACAGAAATTAGCTGCATTAAATAGTAATACAGCTACAAGACATATACTTGACGCTTCATTAGATATAACAAGAGATTTAGCTGTCGCTTTATCATGTAGGGTTTCAGATGCATTGGAGTATTATCCTTACAAAGAGGAGCTTATAATGCAAATAGGAAAACATAACGTAAACCTACTTAATGAAATAAAAGATTTACACATATATGATTTTGGTATATTTATAGAAATGGCTCCTGATGACGAGCAAAAGCAACAGCTAGAGCAGAACATACAGATGGCACTTTCTAGAGATTCTATAGATTTAGACGATGCAATAGATATACGTGAGGTTAGAAATGTTAAGTTAGCTAATCAACTTCTTAAACTTAAAAGAAGGAAAAAAGAAAAATCTAGACAAGAGTATGAGATGCAGAAGATACAGCAACAACAACAAGCACAATTGCAATCGCAGCAGTATGCAGCTCAGGTAGCGACTCAAAAACTACAAATGGAGGCTCAGGCTAAAATGCAGATTTCACAGGCAGAGGCTGGATTTGAATTAGAAAAACTTAGAGGAGAGGCTGAATTGAAGACGCAGTTAATGCAACTTGAGTTTAATTTAAACATGCAACTTAAAGGCGTAGATTCTCAAATACTTCAAAATAGAGAAGATAACAGAGAAAAATCAAAGGCTGATAGAATAAGTAAACAAAACAGTCAGCAATCAAAATTAATTGAACAAAGGAAGAAGGATTTACCTCCTATAAACTTTGAATCTAATGAGGATTCTCTAGATGGATTTGATTTATCTGAGTTCGAACCTCGTTAAAAATACAAATAATACTAATGCGTATTTTTGCGCCATAAATTAAATTTAATATGGAATTAAAAGTAAAAGAGGTTGCAGGACCTGGACAAAAATCTATTCAAGAAGTCGAAGAGGTTTTATTAAACCAACAAGAAAATATAGATAATAGTCCAGAGGTAGTAAATACTGAAGAACAACCTACAGATGAAAAGCCAAGTTTTGGCGAACAAGACGTTCTTTCATTTATTAGAGAAAGATATAACAAGGACATAAGTTCTGTTGATGAATTGATATCTCAGAGAGAGGTTGATACTGAATTACCAGAAGACGTGTCTGCGTTTTTAAAGTATAAAAAAGAAACTGGTCGAGGAATAGAGGACTTTATGAAAATAAATGTTGACTATGATAAGATGAATGAAGACCAGATGTTGCGAGAATATTATTCTAATACAGAATCTGACTTAGATCAAGAGGATATAGAGTATATTATTAGTGATAAGTTTTCATATGATGAAGATTTAGATGAAGACTCAGATATTAAGACTAAGAAAATCGCAAAGAAAAAAGAACTTGCAAAAGCTAAAAAATATTTTAATGATTTAAAAGAGACGTATAAGGTTCCTGTCGAGTCGAAAGGATTGCCTGTTAATGATGAAGAATTAGAAGATTATAAGGCTTACAAGGATTATATATCACAATCGCAAAGTATTCAAGAGCAAAATCAAAAGAGAGCAGAATACTTCACACAGAAAACACAGGAATTGTTTAGTGATGACTTCAAAGGTTTTGAATTTAAAATTGCTGACCAAAGTATGGTGTTTAATCCTGGTGATGTAACTGAAACTCGCAAAATGCAGTCTGACGTAAATAACTTTATTTCAAAGTATTTAGATGAGAATGGAATGGTTAAAGATCATGTTGGATATCATAAAGCTTTAAGTGCTGCGTTAAACCCTGATAAATTAGCTTCTTACTTTTATGAAAAAGGAAAGGCTGATGCAGTAGGGGATGTTACTAGGAAATCTAAAAATATTGACATGAACCCTAGAAGCACTCCTCAACAAATGAACGCAGACGGAGGTTTTAAGGTTAGAGTTCTTGATAGCGATAGCGGGAGTGGATTAAAAATTAGAAAACGTTAAACATTAAAAAAAATTAAAAAATGGCTTATACATTAGGTGGATCTGTGAGTTTAACTCCAGCTCCTAGCCAGGTTACATTACCTGGTGCTTACATTACTGATTTCAATTTCTTGAATCAATACTTACCTGACACTTACGAAAAAGAATTCGAGCGTTACGGTAATAGATCTGTTAGTTCTTTCCTTAGATTGGTTGGAGCTGAAATGCCTTGCAACTCTGACTTAATCAAATGGTCTGAGCAAGGTAGATTACATATTAAATATGAGGGTGTAACTCTTGACGATGCTGTTGTAGCTGGTAACGATTCAGTTCTTATCAATATTACTGGACATGCAATTAGAAAAGGTCAAACAATCATGGTATCTGACGGTACTTCTGGTGGTTCTGGGTTAAGCTTTAAAGGTATTGTTACAGCTACTACTACAAACACTATTACTGTAGGTTTATACAACGGTTCAGGTCTTCCAGCGGTTTCTGGATTATCTGGTGGTGATAACACTGCTACTGACTTAGACGTATTCGTTTACGGTTCTGAGTTCAAAAAAGGCTCTAACGGTATGGAAGGTGCTTTAGAAGCTCCTGCTGATGACAAAGACAATAACCCTATTATCATTAAAGATAAGTATAGCGTATCTGGTTCTGATATGGCTCAAATCGGATGGGTTGAAGTTACTACTGAAAACGGTGCATCTGGTTACTTATGGTACTTGAAGTCTGAGCATGAGACTCGTCTACGTTTCGAAGATTACTTAGAAACATCTATGATTGAGGCTGTTCCTGCTGAGTCTGGTTCAGGTGCTATTGCTGCTGGTGGAGACTTAGGAAACAAAGGATCTAAAGGTTTATTCTATGCTATTGAGCAAGATGGTAATACTACTACTGGTGCTTTAGCTACATTGGCTGATATCGATGCTGTTGTTGCTCGTTTAGATAAGCAAGGTGCTATTGAAGAAAACGTTCTTTTTGTTAACCGTGCTTTGTCTTTCGAAATTGATGACGTATTAGCTGCTCAAAATAACTTTGGTTCATCTGGTGCTTCTTTCGGTTTATTTGATAACGATAGAGATATGGCTCTTAACTTAGGATTTAACTCTTTCCGTCGTGGTTATGATTTCTAAATCTGACTGGAAATACTTAAACGATGCTACTATGCGTGGTGGTATTGTTGGTGGTGCTGTAGATGGTGTATTAGTACCTGCTGGTTCTACTACTGTTTACGATCAAATCCTTGGTAAAAACGCTAAGAGACCTTTCTTACACGTTCGTTATAGAGCTTCTGAAACTGAAGATCGTAAGATGAAATCTTGGATTGTAGGTTCTGCTGGTGGTGCTACTAATAGCGATTTAGACGCTATGGAAGTTCACTTCTTGTCAGAAAGAGCTTTATGTACTTTAGGTGCAAATAACTTCTTCTTATTCAAGTAGAAATAAACTATAAGGTAGGGGTCGCAGATTGCGACCTCAACCTTTATATTATAAACTTTAAATTAAAATTAAAATGAAAAATCAAACAGTCTTAAAGGACAAAGTCTACAGACTAAAAGGTAGCACAGCTCCTATTGTGTTTATCCTAAATTCACGTAACTCACGTAGAAAACCATTATTATATTTTGACGGAACACGAAATCGTGCGCTTCGTTATTCAACAAATCAGCAATCTCCATTTGAGGATGAGCAGGACAATAATGCAATATTAGAGCCTGTAGTTTTTGAGGATGGAATGTTATTTGTATCTCACAGAAATCCTGTTCTTCAAGAGTTTTTATCATTACATCCAGGGAATGGAACTGTGTTTGAAGAAATAGATAACGAGAAAGATGCTAGCAGTGATATGGAAGTTCTTGACGCTCAATTAGAAGCTCAAGTTGCATCAAGAGATTTAGATATTGAAATGTTAGAGACTATTGGACGTATAGCGTTGAGTTTAAATGTAGACAAGATGTCCACAGCTGAACTTAAAAGAGACGTAAGATTATACGCTAGAAACAATCCACAAGACTTCTTAAACACTTTAAATGACCCTATGCTTAAACTTCAGAGTTTAGCGTCTAATTGTTTTAGTAGTGGATTATTAATATTAAAAAATAAGGGCAAGGATATATACTTTAACCTTCCTTCAAATAAAAAGAAACTATTGAGTATACCATTTGGAGACTCTCCAGTACATACATTAGCTTCGTTCTTTCAAACAGATGATGGTATTGAGTTGATGTCTATGTTGGAAAACAAATTAAAAGACTAGTATTCCAAATTGCGATATACAATACAGAACCCTTTCAGCGATGATAGGGTTTCTTTTTTTTGATTATCTTTGCATAAAATATTACCAGATGATAAATAGTGTAAGGAATACTGTTTTGGCAATAGCCAATAAGCATAACTTTGGATATATTACACCAGCCGATTTTAACCTTTATGCAAAACAGGCTCAATTAGATATATTTGAGGATTACTTTTATAGATACAACGATTGGATTACTAAACAAAACTCTAGAGTTTCAGGTAGCGGATACGCGAATATAGTAAAAAACTTAGAAGAAGTTATAGATACTTTTTCGTCTACATATACACCTAACTACGATGCGTCGCCAGTACTACCTTTACCTGACGACTATTACTTAATAAGCGTTGTAAAGTATGCGTCTAAAGAGGTTGAGAGAGTTTCTCAAAACAAGATATTAAACCTTATGTCTTCAAACCTTACATCACCAACTATAGCTTATCCCGCTTATGTTATGGATGGGGACAATATAACTGTATATCCTAGTAGTATAGGCACGTCAGTTACTATTCAGTATATAAGAAAACCATTGGATCCAAAATGGACTTATTTTCCTCTTGGAGAAAACGATAGCGAGCCAGCATTTAACCAAGGCGCTAACGACTATCAAGATTTTGAGTTGCCTGCTACTGATGAAAAAAATATAACGATGAGGATATTAAAATATGCAGGAATATCAATAAGAGAAGCTGATTTGTATAACGCAGGCGTGGCTGAAGAAACTAAAGAATCACAAAAACAAGGATAATGGCATATTTAACTGGATATCAGTATTACGAAAATGGAGGTAATTTACCTGAAGATCAGAACTGGGGTTCTTATCAGTATGCATCATTGCAAGACATTGTAAATAACTTTGAGCTTATGTACGTAGGCAATGACAAGTTAATAAACAATGTTGAGAGATACAATATATTATTTCATGCTAAGAGAGGAATACAGGAATTAAACTATGACGCATTAAAAGAAACTAAGATAGTTGAGTTGACTGTTTGTGATAATGCAACAGTTATACTTCCTGATAACTATGTAAATTGGGTAAGAATATCTTTATATAAGGATGGAATACTTATGCCTCTTGAGGAAAACATCAACACAAACTTCGCTGACAGTTACCTACAAGACAATGACTGCAAGGTTCTTTTTGATGAAGATGGCAATATATTGATGGGGACATCTATAATAGACTCTGATCGTAT
>Ga0099847_1000593_pt1 | contig 12198 bp, 17 predicted proteins | sample CB_VirMetaG_2_FD_78178 | JGI IMG/M metagenome (GOLD analysis project Ga0099847, IMG submission 78178) | Freshwater to marine saline gradient viral communities from Chesapeake Bay - CB_1504_2 Viral MetaG | ecosystem: Environmental > Aquatic > Marine > Coastal | place: USA: Chesapeake Bay...
AAAATATTTTTAGGACATGACAACCCAGAATATCCATGTAGTATAGAATTTTTAGGATATCAATCTACTAAACTTTGGATTCATGCTAAAAATATTGAAGCAGTAGAATTTCTTTCAAATTATAAACAATTAAACTGGTTTTGGCATCAAGAAGATACAATTACTCTTACTAGTAAAGGTTATATTTGGGCTTACCCTGGTAAGCAACCTATTGAAAAATCTATTGCTGTAATGCCTGAACTTTTTAATGATTCTATAGATTCATGTATTGGGATTTGTAGTGATTATATAGAAAATTATGGCTAAAAAGAAAGCCCCTAAAATAGTTAGGGAAATACAAGAAAATCCTCCAAAAGAGGTAAATTTTGCTTATGAGAAAAATATTTCTTACTCGCAATTAAGTATGTATACCCAATGTCCTAAAAAATGGGCATTACAATACAGGGATGGACATAAGGTATTTGAACAAAGTATCCATATGACATTTGGTACAGCGTTACATGAAAGTTTACAAATGTATTTAGATGTAATGTATGCTAAAAGTGGGGCTGAAGCTGATAGAATAGATTTAGAAACTGATTTTGAAAATAGATTTATAGATGAGTATAAGAAGGGTCTTAAGAAGAATGATGGCACACATTTTGCCGACGCGAAGGGACTTCGCGAATTCAATTCCCACGGAATTGAAATTATAAGATACATCAAAAAGAATAGAGGTAAGTATTTCTCTAAACGTGGTTGGTGGTTAGTTGGGTGTGAGATACCAATTGTACTTGCGCCTAATCCGCGTTTACCTCGCGTTAAATACATGGGCTTTTTGGATGTCGTAATGTATAATGAAAACACAAAGAAATTCGTTATAATTGATATAAAAACATCAACTAAAGGATGGGGTCCCAAAGAACGCAAAGATAAAACCAAACAATACCAGCTAGTCTTATATAAAAAATTCTTTGCTGAACAATATAATGTTGATATAAACGATATCGATATTGAATTCTTTATAGTGCGTAGACAGCTCTGGGAATCAAGTGATTTCCCAATTAAACGAGTACAACAATTTAGACCACCTTCAGGTAAAACTTCAGTTAATAGAGCTACTAAATTATTAGAAGAGTTTCTAGAAAATTGTTTTACAGAGGAAGGATTTAGTAATAAAGAAATGCCTGAAACACCTAATAATAATTGTAAATGGTGTCCATATTTTAAAACACATTTGTGTGAATCAACATTTGAAAATAAGTCTAGCAAATTTTTTAAATAGACTTGGATAAATAAATAAAAATAATTATTTTATATAAAAAATTAAATTATGTCAATACAAGTTTTTAAACCAAAATATCGTACTGATGAAGTTTTAGAAGAAATCAAAGAATGTCTTGAAATTGGATGGACAGGAATGGGTTTTAAAACTGAAAAATTAGAACAAGAATGGAAAAAATATACTAATTTTGATAATGCTCATTTTGTAGCCTCTAATACGGTAGGTCTTCAAATTGCTCTTAAAGTATTAAAAGACGTAAATAAATGGAGAAATAATGATGAGGTAATTACAACTCCTCTTACATTTGTATCATCTAATCACGCTATTCTCTATAACAATCTAAAACCAGTATTTGCAGATGTAGATGATCAATTATGTTTAGATGTTAAAAGTATTGAATCTAAAATTACCCGTAAAACTAAAGCAGTAATGTTTGTAGGTATTGGAGGTAATATAGGACAATATAATGAAGTTAAAAAACTATGTGATAAACATAATTTAAAACTTATTTTAGATGCTGCTCATATGGCAGGTACTAAAGTAAAAAGAACCTTTTTTGGAGTAGGATCAACTGATTCTCATATAGGATGGGATGCTGATGTAACAATTTTTAGTTTTCAATCAGTAAAAAATATGCCTACTGCTGATGGTGGGATGATTTGTTTCCAAAATAAAGATTATGATGCTTTAGCTCGTAAACTTTCTTGGTTAGGAATTAGTAAAGATACTTTTAATAGAACTAATTCAAAAGGAAGCTATAAATGGGATTATGATGTAATTGATTTAGGATTTAAAGCCCATGGTAACTCAGTAATGGCTTCTATGGGATTAGTAGCATTACGTTATTTAGATGAAGACAATTCTCGTCGTAGAGAAATTTGTAATCTTTATGATCAAGGATTTAAGGGTGAAAATTTAATCATTCCAATTTCTCATAATCCTGAATGCACATCATCAAGACATTTATATCAAATTAAAGTTCCTAATCGAAATGAAGTAATGGAATATTTAAATGCTAATGAAATTTATCCTGGAGTGCATTATAAAGATAATACTCAATATGAAATGTATTCTTATGCTCAAGGTACTTGTCCTAATGCTGCTAAATTAAGTGAAGAAGTAATTTCTTTGCCTCTTCATATGTTTTTAACCGAAGAAGATATTAAAAAAATTATTAAAATTGTTAAAAAAGCGGTAAAAAGATGAAGTTAGAACTAGTAAATTGTGATGAACAATATTGGGAATTTGTTCGTAAATTAAGAATTGATCCATCAAACCAAGAAGGTTTTTTTACCCATGCTGAAATTACTCCGGAACAGCAAAAAACCTATATGGCTATAAATTTTGGGAGTTATAAAATTTGTTTAGCAGATGGAGAACCCTCAGGTTATGTAGGATTACTTAATGGACATGAGATTACCTATTGTGTGTCTCCTAAATTTCATGGTAAAGGAATCGGTACATTTATGATTAAAGAATATGCTCCACGTTGGGGTGAAGTAGATGCTTTTGTTAAAATAGATAATATTGCCTCTCAAAAAGTATTTGAAAAACTTGGATGGGAAAAACAATTCTATTATAAATTTTCAAAAAAATGATATATGTATATCAAAACAATAAATAATAAAGATTATGAGTAAAAAAGACATGACATTAACTTCAGTTAAAGTCCAAAGTGGTTTATTTGAAGATTTTAAAATTGCTTGTGTAAGATATAAGTTTTCTCTACAAAAACTTGCTGATCGCACAATCCATTTGTATCTTACAGATGAAGATTTTAGAAAAAAAATCCACTCACACACAGATTTAAAAATCGAAGATTAAATTTTAATTAAATAGTTTTAATGGAAAAAGTTTTTAACTATCTTCCCCAAACAGAGAGGAAGAAAATCCTTTTAATTACAGACGATATTAGAGTTCACTCAGGAGTAGCTCAAATAGGCAGAGAAATTGTAATTAATACTGCCCAACATTTTAACTGGGTCCAATTAGCAGGTTCTATCAACCACCCAGATAAAGGTAAACGATTTGATATATCTACTAGTACCAATGAAAATGCAGGAATAGATGATTCTTATGTATTTTTATATCCTGTTGACGGATATGGTGACCCCAATGTTTTACGTCATGTAATAGAATTAGAAAAACCAGATGCAATTTTATTAATTACTGATCCTCGTTATTTTGAGTGGTTATTTGCTATGGAAAATGAAATCCGTAAGGATATTCCTATTGCTTATCTTAATATTTGGGATGATTATCCGGCTCCACTGTATAATAAAGCTTTTTATGAAGCATGTGATTTATTAATGGGAATTTCAAAACAAACAGTAAATGTAAATAAATTAGTTTTAGGAGATAAATCATCTGATAAAATTATTAAGTATATTCCTCATGGTTTAAATACTGATTTTTTCTTTCCTATAGATGAAACTTATCCTAAATTAAAAGAATTTAAAGAGTTTAGAAAAAATTTATTTAAGGGAAAACAATATGAATTTGTTTTATTCTTTAATTCTAGAAATATTAGACGTAAACAAATTCCTGATACTTTATTAGCTTTTAGATATTTTTTAGATAATTTGTCTCCTGAAGAAAGAACTAAAACAGCATTTTTAATCCATACAGATACTAGAGTAAGTGATCATGGAACTGATTTGAATGCTGTGGTAGAATTAGTATTAAATGAATATAAAGATCAAATCATATTTACGGATCAGAAATTTGGTACGGAACAGATGAATTGGCTTTATAATTGTGCTGATACTCAAATTTTATTATCTTCAAATGAAGGATGGGGTTTATCATTAACTGAAGCTTTATTAACAGCAACCCCTATTATTGCTAATGTAACTGGGGGTATGCAAGACCAAATGCGCTTTTCAGTTGATGGAGAATGGTTTACTCCTGATGCTGATGTTCCTTCAAACCATACAGGTAAATATCTAAACCATGGTAATTGGGCTTACCCAGTTTTCCCTTCTAATAGATCAATTCAAGGTTCTCCTAAAACTCCTTATATTTGGGATGATAGATGTCGTCCTGAAGATGCTGCTGAACAAATTATGAATGCTTATATGGACGGAATAAATGGTCGTATTGAAAAAGGATTAAATGGTAGAGAATGGGCTTTAGGAGATGAAGCTGGTTTTACTATGATTCATCAAGCTAAAAGAGTTATAGATGCATTTAATAAATTATTTGAAACTTGGAAACCTAGGGAAAAATTTGAATTTATTAATGTTAATGAAATTGAAAAAAAAGTTGTACCGCATAAATTATTATATTAATGAAAAATACACTAGTTATAAGTTCTCCTTTTGATACATACTCTGGATATGGTGCCCGAGCTCGTGATGTAATAAAAGCAATAGTAGAAACTGAAAAATATGATGTAAAGTTACTTTCTCAAAGATGGGGATCTTTACCTTTTGGTTTTTGTAAAGATAACCCTGAATGGAAATTTTTACTAGATTTAACTATACCTCAACCAATGACAACCCAACCAGATATTTGGGTTCAAATTACTGTACCAAATGAATTTCAACCAGTAGGGAAATACAATATTGGTATTACAGCAGGATTAGAAACAACCTTAGTACCTGGAGATTGGGTTGAAGGTGTAAACCGAATGGATTTAAATTTAGTATCATCAAATCATTCTTTAAAAGCATTTACTGATTCTATTTATGATAAAAAAGATCCTCAAGGTAATTCTCTAGGAAAAACTAAAGTTGAAAAACCTATTGAAGTTCTTTTTGAAGGAGCTGATTTAACCACATACTTCCCAGATGATAAACCTTGTTTAGTTGATTTTGATATTCCTGAATCATTCGCTTATTTATTTGTAGGACATTGGATGCAAGGAGATATTGGTGAAGATAGAAAAAATGTGGGATTATTAGTTAAAGCTTTTTATGAAACCTTTAAAAATAAAAAGAAAAAACCCGCATTAATTTTAAAAACATCTCAAGCTGGTTCTTCTTATATGGATCGAAATGCTATATTGAATAAAATTACCCAAATTAAAAACACAGTAAATTCCAATGATTTACCTAATGTATATTTACTTCATGGTGATTTTAGTAATGAAGAAATGAATTCTATTTATAATCATTCGAAAGTTAAAGCAATGGTTAGTTTAACTAAAGGAGAAGGATTTGGTAGACCATTACTTGAATTTAGTTTATCACAAAAACCTCTTATTATAAGCGGATGGAGTGGACATATGGATTTCCTCCACCCAGAACATAATATTATTATTGGGGGACAATTAGGACCAGTACATCCAAGCACTCAAAATAGTTTTATGAAAGATCCTAATTTTAAATGGTTTTGTCCTGATCATGGACAAATAGGACATTCTTTAAAAGAAGTATTTGAAAATTATAAAAAATATAAATCTTTAGGTAAACGACAAGCTTATTATAGCAAAACTAATTTTAGTTGGGAAAAAATGAAAGAAACATTATTTAATATCTTTGAAAAAAATATTCCTGAAATTTCTAAAGAAATAAATCTTAATATACCTAAATTAAATAAAATAGATGGATAACCTAATTATATGCCCCCGTTGTGAATCAGATGCGTGTTACGTAGATGAAGTAAGTAAAGATATTAAAACACATTTTTGTTATGGATGTGGTTTTCAAACTAACTCACTAATGAAAGAAGAGGAAGAATTTTATAACCAACAAATAGAATTTTTACCTGAATTATATAAAGACCTTATCTATACAGATGAAAATGGATTAAAATGGATGCCATCTGCAATTAATGTTGCTGATAAAGGAATGGTGTTTGCTAATGGTACTTCATCTAATAATTGGAATTGGAGTGCTGTAAAAGCAGTTCCTGTTACTGAAGAAGAAAAAGAAAAATATCCTATCCCTAATAAAGAAGGAGAATTTTATGAGTGGAGAATGGATATGACAACAAAAAGTAATTTTTCTGAGCGTGATTTTATGGATGCTCTTTCTTATATTAAAGTAATCCCAGAATGATAGATTTCCCACCAAACCCAAAGTTAACTGAAAAAGGTAAACCTAAGATAGCTTTAGTTGATATAGATGAAACTATATGTTATTATGAAGACCAAAACAATCGTAGGTATAATTTATCTATCCCTATCCAAGAAAATATAGATAAAATAAATAAACTATATGATAAAGGTTGGGAAATTACTTATTGGACAGCTAGAGGTTCCAATTCAAAAATTGACTACACAGAATATACTAGACAACAGTTAAAAGAATGGGGATGTAAATTTCATAATTTAATTACTGGAACAACGGACAATCCAAAACCTCATTTTGATTTAGTAATTGATGATAAAGCTAAAAGAATAGAAGAATTATGAAAATAAGTTACGCTATACCTGTTTGTAATGAATTAAATGAAGTACGCACTTTACTTAATTTTCTATATGAACACAAACAGGAACAAGATGAAATAGTAGTATTATACGATTCTGTTAATGGATCTATAGCTGTAGAAAGTTATTTACGAGCTCAAAACGTAGATAAAACTCGCTTTAGATGGCACCCATATAAATTTGAGGGTAATTTTGCCCAAATGAAAAATAAATTAAATAATCTATGTACTGGTGATTATATTTTTCAAATCGATGCTGATGAATTACCTACTGAGTATATGATGAAATTAATTCCCCAAATTATAGAAACCAACCAAGTAGATTTAATTAGAGTACCTAGAATTAATACAGTTGAAGGATTAACTGAAGGACATATACAAAAATGGGGTTGGCAAATAAATGAAAAAGGGTGGGTAAATTATCCTGATTACCAATGGCGTATTTATAAAAATGATCCTAGAATTAAATGGAATGGAGAAGTTCATGAAAAAATAATTGGACATGCCACTTATGCTCATTTACCTATGGAAGAAACAGAATTAGCTTTACGCCACCATAAACAAATAGAAAGACAAGAAAAACAAAATTTATTATATGATACGATTAGTAATATTTGATTTAGATGGTGTGCTTGTTGAAGCTAAAAATCTCCATTTTGAAGCATTTAATAGAGCTTTAGGAGATAAATATGCTATTAGTTGGAAAGAACATTTAAGTAAATATGATGGGTTAAAAACTAATCAAAAATTAGAAATGCTTACCCAAGAAAAAAACTTACCTGTTGAATTACATTCTCAAATTTGGGAAAATAAACAAAAGTATACTTTACAAGAACTTCGTTTACTTAAACCAAATCAAACTTTACAATCAGTAATGAATGCATTAGTTGAGGATGGATATAAAATTGCTGTATGTTCTAACTCAATTAGAAAAACAGTTTTAACTGTACTTTCAAAGTTAGGTATTATGGAGTTTATGGATTATATTATTTCAAATGAAGATGTACAAAATTCTAAACCACATCCTGAAATGTATTGGAGAGCTATTTCAAAGATGGGATGTTTACCTGAAGAAACTCTTATTGTAGAGGATTCACCATATGGTTTATTAGCGGCTTCAAGAGCTAAAGCTCATGTTCTAAGAGTTAAAAATCCACAAGAAGTAACATATACTAACATATTTAAAAAATTAATTGAAATAAAAACAGGATATATAATGAAAACACCTAAATGGACAGACAAAAAACTTAATGTATTAATTCCAATGGCTGGTGAAGGTAGTCGATTTGCTCAAGCAGGATATACATTCCCTAAACCTTTAATTGACGTTAAAGGTAAACCTATGATTCAAGTAGTAGTTGAGAATTTAAACATGGATGCTAATTTTATCTTTGTAGTACGAAAAGAACACAGAGAAAAATACAATCTTGATTCTTTACTCAAATTAATCGCACCAGGATGCAAAATCGTAGAAACTGATGGGTTAACTGAGGGAGCAGCGTGTACCGCGTTATTAGCTAAAGATTTTATTGATAACGATGCACCATTATTTTTTGCTAATTCTGATCAATTTGTAGAATGGGATTCAAATGAATTTATGTATAAAATGAATGAAACTAATGCTGATGGAGGTATTGTTTCATTTATTGCTACACACCCAAAATGGTCATTTGCTAAAGTTGATGAAAATGGTTTAGTAACAGAAGTAGCTGAAAAGAATCCAATCTCAGATATTGCTACTGTAGGTTATTATTTCTGGAAGCAGGGCTCAGATTTTGTTAAATATGCTGAACAAATGATTGAAAAAGATATTCGTGTAAATGGTGAATTTTATGTTTGTCCTGTATTTAATGAAGCTATTAACGATTGTAAAGAAATTCGTACCTTTAACACAGATGGTATGTGGGGATTAGGCACACCAGAAGACTTAAAATATTATTTAGAAAATTTTAAATAATGCAAGGAGTTGTAATACAAGGACCTACTAATTATGTTAAAGATGTATTACCTTTATATAAAAATATCCCAAATGTTGTTTGGTCAACTTGGGACAATGAACCTTCAAATAATATAGAATTAATAAAAAAGGAAGGAATAAAAGTAATACAAACCCCACCACCAACTTTTGGGGGATATTTAAACGTTAATTTCCAAACTATTAGTAGTTATAAAGGAATTAAATATTTAAAAAGTAAAGGTATTACTGAAGCTCTTAAAATTAGAGGTGATATAAAAATAGATAAATTAAAATTATTTTTAAAGTTATTAAAGGGAGACAATATGTCTTTCATATCTATATGTAAACCTAATGTTAGGAGTTTACATTATGAATTAATTTATTCACATACAAGTTTTGATTTTCCTGGAGATCATATAATATATGGGAATATAGACAATCTTGAAAAATGTTTTAATTTTACCGTTGAAAATAATATGCAAATCCCACCTGAATCATTAATTGCTTATAGTTATTTGTATAATTCTAATTTGGAGTTTAAATTAGATTATCATACATTTATAAAATATGGAATTAGTTTTTTTGCCCAAAGATGTTTAGATAACAATATTAAAATTAATTGGCTTAAATCAAAATGGGATAATTTATTAACACACTCCGCAGATAAAAATTTATATGATTACTAATAAAAAAATATCATTTATTATTCCTGTACTTAACAATTTTAAGTATACAAAAGCCATCTATGAAAATATTACCTCATACTTCCCAGAAGATGAAATTATAATCTCAGATGGAGGAAGCACAGATGAAACCTTAGATTATTTTTCTAAAGTAAAAAATCCAAATCTTCTTTTAATAAATAACGGACCTTGTAATAATTGCGAAAATATTAATGCTGGGGCTTTAGAAGCAACAACTGATTATTTAGTTTTTTTGCATAATGATATGTTTGTTCCTTCTAATTTTAAATCTAATTTGTTAGAAGATATTCAACATAATACAATTTTATCTTATACTAGAGTTGAACCCCCCATTTTTCCCCAAGAACACCCAGGTAAAGTAGTAAAAGATTTTGGAAATAATTTAGATACTTTTAATAAAAAAGATTTTGAATTATTTGCTAGTGATTATAATTCACCTCTTCAAGAAGGAGGAAGTCAACTTTTTATTTCTTGTTACAAATCAGATTGGATAGGATTAGATGAAACTACTTTTGTCCCTCCTCAAATGTGGGCCGCCGATGATGATTTACATTTAAGATTTAATATTAAAGGATTAGAAAAAAAAGTTAGCAAAGCATGTGTATATCATTTTGTTAGTAAAACTTCTAGACAAGGAAACTACCAAGAAGGAGAAAGACAATCTAATTTTAATTTTGTTAAAAAATGGGGGTTTAGAAAATCTCATTTTAATATAGTATATAATAAAAAAGTTATAGTAAAAAATAATAAAATGCTTAAAGATCAATTAAGTATTTGGTTTAATGATGGAAAAGATATTATTGTTGAAATTGATGAAAATACATTTACCCAACAAGATTTTACCTACATCCAGCAATTAAATGATATTATTAAAGATACTAACCAATTAGGTACTTTTACATTAGGTAACATTAAAATTATAATCAATTCATTAAAAGAAAACCAAGATAACTTTATTTTTTATGGCTAAAAGATACTATTTTTATTCAAAAAATGATTGGCAACAAGAACCAATTGCTAAAACAATAGCTACTGATAGATTAGCAGCTGCTAAATACTTTGCTTCTAGAAAACAATTAACTTTAAAGAAATTTTTATTAATTTACTCTATTTCTCGATGAAGCAGTTTGGTAAACATTTACATTTAAGGAGAAAGACTAGTCCCCTAGAAGAAAAAGAACTATTTTGTGAAATTATAGAAGTATTAGAAGCTACAATAAAACGTAGTAGTAAACTTTATAAAGAACATGGACTCGAGTTTAGAGAATATGATGAAAATTTCTTTTTAATTATAGATAATTTATTTTTTCTTAAATACGGAGAATGGAAAACTACTATTATAATTTGGTATCTATGGGAAAGAATGGATGAAGAGGGCAACATTGGTGAATTAGAATACGAAGATCTAGACACAGGCGAATCTAAAGTAGTAATAGTAAAATGTGCTGAGGATTTATGGGATGTTATCAAAGAAATAGAAGGTAACGGAGATTAATATTTATAAACATGCCTAAAGCAAAACCACTTGGTAAAGAAATGATAGTTGCTGCTATGAATAAGACTAAGTCTAATCGAGCAGCAGCTAGATATCTTAATGTTTCATATCAACATTATAAAAAGTGGGCTAAACAATATGATAGTGATACTCATGATAATTTATTTGAGCAACACAAAAATCAATCAGGTAAAGGCATTCCTAAATTTTTAAATAATGGTAAAAGTGATTTTGCTGTTATTGATATTGTTGAAGGTCGTTTAGACCCCTCATCATTTAATCCCCAAAAAATTAAATACAGACTAATAGAAGAAGGTTATTTATCTGAAGAATGTAACCAGTGTGGTTTTCATGAACGTAGGGTATTAGATTATAAAATACCTTTAATATTACATTTTAAAGACAATAATAAACAACACTATAGATTAGAAAATATTGAAATGTTGTGTTATAATTGTTATTTTCTAACCATTGGAGACATATTTACAGAAACACAGATTGAAGGATTAGAAGACCATAAACCCCTTAATAACTCAGAAGTTGATTGGGAACTTGATGACTACCAAAAACAACGCCTAGCAGAACTATTTGGTGATGATAATGAGGAAGATGAATTAAATATTATCTCCCGATTATGAAAAAGAAAAAACATCAAAAATTAGTTAAGGATTATACTAAACAAAAAGAAAAACACCTTGAAAGACTTGCTACAAAAGAGTTGGAGAGGCAAGAAAAGTTTAGTAAATTGAGTGAAAAGAAAATTGATACGGATTTTCTCAAATTATTTTAATATGGCTTATAAACCAAAAGAATTTGTAGTAGGGTATAGTGAAGACTTCCAAGAAATGGTTGATTCAAAAGATTTTAGAATTGCTGAATCTATTGTAGAAGGGATATTTGCCAATTTAACCTCAAAGAAAAAAAACATCCACTTACTATCAGTAGTATGTGAAGAAGAAGGTTCTGTTTATGACATTACTATTGAGAAAAAACATTTTGCTGAAACTCTAGAAGAGAATTTAGTACATTATGTTAGAGAAGAAAGATATGAAGATTGTCAAAAAATAGCTGACACAATAAATGTACTTAAAAAAGAACATCTAAGTTCTATTGTACAAACTATTTCTGGATCTAAATAAAAACCATCATGAAACTTTATTCATATAATAAAAACACATTACAATATAACGAAGTTCCTTATCTATTAAGAACCTCTAAAATTATTTTATTCATCTCAATATTCTTATTCCTATTTTCAGGTAGTACAATACCAATTGAAAAAGTATATGTTAATAATTCTGAGGAAATATTAATAATTGAAAAAGAAAATGAATTTAATGAGCAACGTTTAATCAATAAGATTAAAGAATTAAATTTACCCTATCCCCACATTACTTTAGCTCAA
>Ga0099847_1000596_pt1 | contig 12168 bp, 16 predicted proteins | sample CB_VirMetaG_2_FD_78178 | JGI IMG/M metagenome (GOLD analysis project Ga0099847, IMG submission 78178) | Freshwater to marine saline gradient viral communities from Chesapeake Bay - CB_1504_2 Viral MetaG | ecosystem: Environmental > Aquatic > Marine > Coastal | place: USA: Chesapeake Bay...
CTTTATCCCCACCATCATTAAAATAACATTGCGGAAAACTACCGCTTATAAAAATGTCATAAGTTCCTGCAGTTGGAAATGTTATAGTTGTGCCACTTGTTAGTCCTGTTATAACTTGACCATCACTTGTTTCAATATCATAAGCATACCCTGTCCCTGTTGTTGGTAGTGTAAATTTATTAGTAGCTGATGTACCTGCGTTGTCCGTTTTAACAGTAATTATAAAACGTTGGTCAGGTAGTGTAAACGTACTTGTTATATCGTTAACGCAATTTAATGCTTCTACTGTAAACCCTTCCTCTAATACCCTTGCATTATAGGCTGTTGTTATTGCATTATAAAGATTAAAGTTTAATATTTCTATTTTTGGATTAAATGTAGGGGAAGCTAACTTTACGTAAATAGTGTAGGCTGGTATATCTTTAGCTGCTGTAAAATATAAACTACCCGATGTTTCATGTCCTATATATGAACCTATAATGTTTTCACCAAAAACTGTAGATTCAACATTAGATGATGATACAGATGCAAAATTATAAGGTAAATCATAAAAACCACTATTGTTTCTTTTAGATTCTAAAGTTACATAACCCGGACCCTCCAATAAGGTAACTATGTATTCACTTCCAGATGTTATAGCATCGGGGATAAGTTCTCCTGTGGTTCTTAATAATGAACCTGATATTAAACTCATATATTGAATTATTTGATTATAAATATGTAGAAAATATAAAACCCAAACAAAATATTTTAAAAATAATATACTATAAATTTGGCTCTCCAGGACACCCTTTGTATATTTAAGTGTTCGAAAAGTTCGAATAATAAAGGTTAATTTTAAAAATAAAGGTATGTTAAATTTACAAAATTCAGAGTTCAAAAGTTTAGAAGAGTTAAAATTATCAACTCCAAGTATTTTTACACAAGTAGGCTCAAAAGAAACTTCAAACAAGTATACCCACATCCCAACGGATCAAGTTATTAAAGATATGGAATTATTAGGATGGGGTGTTGCTGATGCTAAAGAAGTTAAGGCACGTAAAGAAAAAACAATGGGTTTTCAAAAGCATTTAGTTGTCTTTAGAAACCCAGAAGTTGTTATTATAGGTAAAGATGGAGATAAGGTTTTCCCACAAATCCTACTTACAAATTCTCACGATGGAAAAAATTCTTTTACTTTTACTGCCGGGTTATTTAGAATGGTTTGTGAAAATGGGATGGTAATTGCTACAGAACAATTTGAAGATTTTAAAATTCGTCATATGGGTTATGATTTTTCAACTTTACAAACTACAATTAAAGAAATGGTTGAAAAATTACCTTTAACTGTTGAAGCTATGAACAAAATGAAAGAAGTTGAATTAGAAGAAGAACAAATGTTTGATCTGGCCAAATCATTTCTTGATTTACGATTAGGGGAGAATATTGGATATAAAGATTCAGCAATTGGAGAAGTTTTAAGTATTCAACGTCCTGAAGATGAAGGTAATGGTTTATGGGAAGTATTTAATCGTGTACAAGAAAATATTATGGAAGGTAATTTTAAATATCTTACGGTTAAAGGAAAACTACGCCAAGCTAGAGTTATTAAGAATTTTAAACAAGACCAAGAATTAAATAAAAGATTATTTTCTAAAGCATTAGAATATATTTTGTAAAGTAATATTACCTCCTGAATTTATATTTGGGGGGGTTTTAAGGAAAAAAGAAGAATTATAAATAATAATAAGTAATCATGAGAGAAGAATTAATTAATGACTTAATTTCTGTTATAAAAATAATGGAAGAAAATTGGAAATACCATCCTGATAATCCTAATCAAGAGGATATTATTGCTGAGTATACACAATTAGAAAAAATTAGGGGAGATATAGAAAATGAGTTAAAAGTTTTAGATTAAATTTAATATTTATAAGAAATATATAAAAATGGATGCTAATAAAATATTTAGTTTATTTGATAATGATTCAGGGGTTTTAGAATCTAAAATAGAGATTAGTAACTCTTTAGATGATTTAAAAAATAACCCTGTAATTAAGATAGGAATGTTTACTAAATTAATTTTAAATCATCAGGTATTTCATTATAATTTAGAGAAATTTCTAAAAAAAGAAGAACCTACATATAATATAGAATCTACAAAAGAATCTTCTGAATTTATAGTATTTGATAGGGCTTGGTTTTATATTAATCAAATTGATATTTCTCAAAAAGAGGATGTTGATGCCCTTTTGAATTTTAACCCAAAAACATTAAATAGTGCTCTAGAAAATGCAATTATATATTTTGAAAATAGAGAAGAATATATTAAATGTGCTCATATATTTAAAATCCAACAAATTTTAAGTGAAGATAAAATATAATTAGGATATTAAAAATCCTATTCGTAGATTCTAAACATGGGTTTTGAAAATAAGGAATAAGAAATATATAAAAATAAAGGATATAAAATAATTTTATCCCATAAATAAATGTAAATTATGAGAAATAGAAATCTAATAGATAAAAAGTTAGAAAATTTGGAATCAACATTAACTAACCTACAACGAATTGTTAATACTCAGGAATCAATCGAAGTTTATAAAATTAACATTGGAAAGGCTTTAGGATTAGTGGATGACCTAAGGAGTATGGTTGAAGGAGAACCTATGAGTCCAGGGGAAATAAATAGATTTTAATGTTATTCCCTATCAAATCCCGGACTAGATACATAGCCCATAACCCAACAGGTGAGCTATTATGGGCAATTACAAAAGCAATAAAAAATAAAAAAAATAAAAGTTATGAATCTAACAGCAGAACAAATCCAAGAAAATTGGGTTGAATTTAATAATAATATTAGTACCTATATTACTGGGGATCGTAAACAAAAATTATTAAATTTCTATACCAAATATGAAGACCGTATTATTTTAATGCCTGCGGCTAATAATATAAAATACCATTCAGCCTTTCCTGGGGGATATATAGATCATGTTAATCGCGTGGTTAGAGGAGCATTGGCCATATCCAACGTTTGGGAATCATTTGGTTGTAATATGACGTCATTTACCCAAGAGGAATTAATATTCTCAGCTATCAATCATGACCTAGGTAAAATGGGTTCCGATACTGAGGATGCATATATTACTCAGACAGATAATTGGAGACGTGATAAAATGGGTGAAACATATGCATTTAATGCTTCATTACCATTTGCCTCAGTCCCAGATCGTAGTTTATTCCTACTCCAGCAACATGACATCAAATATACCTTTAATGAAATGGTTGCTATTCAGACACATGATGGTTTATATGATGAAGCAAATGGAAAATATTTAAAATCATTTATGCCTGAAACTAAACCTCGCACAGCACTTCCATTTATCTTACATCAGGCTGATCTTATGGCCGCTCGTATTGAATTCGAGATTGAATGGTTACCCAAGCTCTCAAAAAATAACGTGGATGTGTCAAAGAGTAATCATATCTTACCTATAAATAAAAAAACCAACACTAAATCCAAAGCACTTAATAATATTTCAAGTTTAGGATTAAGAAATATGTTAGATAACTTATGATGTATGTTATAATAGGAATATTAGTATTATTGGTCGTTACTCTAGGGTATACGACCATTAATCTTTTACTCAAAAACGAAAAAGTAGAAGATGTAGTGTCATCCCAATCTCAATTTATTAATTCTCTATCTTCACAAATAGAAAAATCATCAAAAAAACTAGAAGAAATAGATAAAAAAGGATTATTTGAAGGTGATGATGAAATAGGTTGGTTTTTTAATGAAATAAAGAAAATTCAAAATGATATATCCCAATACAAAATCAATTTATAAAGATTTATGGAACTAATTAAAAAAAAAAGAAAACCTAAAAGTAAAAATTATTTTACTCAAGAAACAGAGGACGCCATTATATTATATAATAAAACATCTTCCCCCCAAATTCGAAGTATGCTTTATGAAAAACATATCCACTATCCCTTTTTTAAACTTACCCAAAACATAATTCATACCTTTAAATTTTACCACACTGAAGTTGAAGATTTAGAACATCTTCAACATGAGTTAATTATTTTTCTTTTAGGTAAAATTCATCTTTATAGTCATAAAAACAATCTACAAAAAAGGTTTATTAAAATATGTAGAGAATTTGGGGTGGTATATAATGGTAACTTTAAAGAATATGTTGGGGAAGTTGATAGGGTACATCAAGAACAAATAAATTCTTATATTAATACCTTAAATATAAATAATGATGTTTGTTTAAATAAACTTAAAAAATTAACACCCCCTAAAGCTTATTCATATTTTGGTACCATTGTAAAACGTTGGTTAATTTTATATAGTAAAAAAAATTATAATAAAAAAATTAACAGAGTTGATATAGATATTTTAACTAAAGAAAATTCCCCACATACCTACCATATGGGGGAGGACCAAGTTAAAAGCGATTTAAATAAATATATAAACTTATTTGTAGATTACACCTCAGATAATATATATAATCTGTTTCCTAAAAAAAATGATGCACAAGTAGCGGATGCAATCCTAGAATTATTTCGTAGAAGAGAAAAAATAGAAATATTTAACAAAAAGGCACTTTATATTTATATTAGAGAAATGGTTAATGCTAAAACACCTAAGATTACTAAGATAGCAGATCAATTATATACTATATTTAAATCTAATTATGTATTTTATTTAGAAAATGGTTACGTTAAATTCTAGTTTTCCCCTATATTCATATTTATAATAAAATAACCGTATGGGATCATTAGATAGTACTATATTTGGAAAGAAGAAATTTTCAAATATTTTAGAAGAAATATATAATAATCAAAAGAAAAAAGAAACCCAAATTTCAGGTTTAATATCCGAATTAAAACCCCTTATTAAAGATTTAGGGGATGCAACTTTAATTGTTCCACTTATTAAGGAATATATGGAAATTGGTATTAAAAACGACGAACAATTAATTAAAATGGCTACTATAATACAACGCACACTTAATAATAGTTCTAGTGATGATTCCAGTGGTATAACCGAGGAGGAAAAAGCTGAATTGATGGCTGAGTTAGATAACTTGAACAATAATTTTAAAGAAAAAAATGGCAATTAAGTCGGGATTTGCAAATTTTTCTACTCAGAATGAATCTTATTCTATTCCCAACTCCCCTCTAACTGATAACAAACCTCAGTCTTACAGAGTTAAGGATATTATACTAGATAACACACACCCCAAATTTAAACAATATGGGGGGTGGAATGGTATAGGTACTATAGAATTTGAACCTATAACTAAAAATTCAGGAGGTGATATTCAAAATCCAATTGCAACTCCTTTAATCCCTTATTTAAAAAACTATCCTTTAGTAAATGAAATAGTAGTAGTATTTAAATTAATTAGTCGAGATATTAATCAAGCAAATGATTCTACCTCCTTTTATTATTTAAATTCATTAAGCCTATGGAATCACCCTCACCATAATGCTTACCCCAACATTATTCACACCACTCAAGTTCCTAATTCACAACAAAAAGATTACCAAGAAATAGAAGGGGGTTCTGTACGTAGAGTAACAGATAATTCAACTGAAATTAATTTAAATTCTCCTAAAATTGGGGGTACTTTTATAGAAAAAACAAATATTCACCCTCTTTTATCTTATGCTGGGGATGTTATTATTGAAGGGAGATTTGGAAACTCATTACGTTTAGGTAATACCTCTAAATCTAAAGGAACTATTAAAAATCTATGGTCAGGAGGTAAAAGTGAAAATGGAGACCCCATTACTATATTACGTAATGGGCAACCATCCAATTCTACCGAAGAGGGGTGGATACCCATCATAGAAAATATAAATAAGGATCTAGGATCCATATATCTAACCTCCACACAACAGATACCTTTATCTACCGAAATAAATTCTTTCCCTCATATTTCATCTCCTAAACCTGATACTATAGGAGAATATAATAAAAATCAAGTTATACTCAATTCAGGAAGATTAGTATTTAATTCTAATAATGATCATATATTAATAAATTCTAAAAAATCAACATCAATATCCTCAATTGAAGATATAGGTTTATATTCTAAAAAAGGAAATATTAATATACAATCCAATTTAGTAAAACTTGGAGATACATCTGCAAACCAATCCTTAGTATTAGGAGATAATTTTATTAAAGATTTCGAATTTCTTTTAAAATCATTAGATATATTATGTAGTGCCCTAACTACAGAACCTACATTAGGTCCTTCTTCCTTAGCTGCTTCTTCAACCAAAATTACAATAGAAAAAATATTAAAAAATATGGATTCTTTTTTATCTAAAGTTACTAAAACTATATAAATTATGGCTGAAGAAGAAAAGAAAGAAAAAACCAACACTGGAAAATTATTAAAATCTACAAAAGAAAGTTTAATTGATTTAGCTTTATCTTATCTTAATACTGAATCAGGATTAAGGTTATTAGGTGTGGAGGATGATGAATTAGAATTATTTCTTAGAGACAAAAATAGAAGAAAACAATTTATAAAAGAAAACACACCTCGAATACAAGAATACGAAATATCAGGTAGAGTATTTGATAAAGATACCGGCAACCCCTTAGAAGGTGTTAAAATTGTTCCTATACTTTGTACTATTGAAGGATCACCTCCTGTAACTACCTCTCAAGGAAAATTTACAACTCGAATAGCAGTTATAGTTGTAGGTGATGAAAAACAAAATATAGAAAAAACAGTATTAAAATCTCAATTTTTTTATACTAAAGAAAATTTTGCTCCTTCAACACAAACTTTAATTAATAGAGGTAATACTATTAAGGCCGATTTACCTACTATTGGAATGCTTAATATAGAAAAAGCTTCTGAGGAAGTAGATAAAAAAGTTCAACTTGCTTTAGATGCCGGAGTAAATGGGCTTAATAAATTAGCATTAAGTGGAATTGATCAAATTGTTATACTACGACGTCAAGCTATAAATAAAATGACAAATGTCATTAAATTAAGAATGATACCTTTAGCCCTACAAATTTTTATACTTTTTGGAGTAGTAAGAATACAAGACATTTCTAAAGGTATAAGTTGTCCCTCACCCGATTTATTAAATGATGTAATTAGAAAAAGGAATTCCATTGTAAGACAATTAAACCAGATATATACAACTATAGTTATAAACAGCACATTAGCATCAGTGGTGTTATATTTATCATTTCAATTAAAATTTATTATAACTCAAATACAATCATTAGTATTCCCACTAGCCGTTCCTCCGGGTATAGGTTTACCATATTCAATAATAGGGGCTATAGATAGAATAAAGGATAAATTAAATGAAATTTCTGAAGATAATAAAAAATTAAATAAACAAATCATAATCTCTCTAGCTTTTTTAGTAGCATCTCTAATTATTGTTTTAACTTTTCTTAAAAAAATAGATGGAATGGTCCAAGAATGTTCTCAAAATGCTAATTTAGAACCTCTATCCCCAGAATTAATAGCTTTAAGGGAAGAAAGTGAAAGGGTTGACAATACTACAGCAAACCCTAGTCTTAATGGTTTTATATTTAGTGTAGTAGAAGATAAAAATGAAGTAGGAAGTTTAAAACGTAGATTTGCTGTTGGAAAAAATGCAGATGGTGTTGTCTTATTAAGAGGTGAACCCTCATTTAGTTCAAATGATCAAATTTTAATAGATGAACTTAGATTCTACATTCAACAAAACAATTTAAAAGCATTTTAATTTAATATTTATAATAAATCATATACGTATGAAACTAAGTCAATTAAAAACAATTGTAAAGGAAGCCGTAAAAGAAGCAATACAAGAAGAAATGAAAGATATTCTAATGGAAGCTGTACGTACCCCTAAACAAACCTTTTATGAAAATAAAATGGGTACTCCTACAACCGATGTAGCAAAAACCTCAATGTCCACTGATGATAGAATGGTTATGAGAGAAAACATCCAAAATATATTAGGGGGAATGATGCCCGGAGCAAATGGTACATTATCCGCTAATACTAACAATACCCCTTTACAATTAAGTGGTCCCGTAGATACAACAAATGGTTCTTTACCACAAGGTGAAGTATCAATGGATCAAATAATGGGGTTAATGAAAAAATAATATATGGCTTTTGGAGCAAAACAAATATTTCCTATAGATTTAAATTCTCGAAGAGCAGTAGGGGTTGATATTCCCTTTTCGGGAGAGGTAGCATTTACTCCAAATTATTTAACTAAAGAAGCCATTAAAAATAATCTAATAAACTACTTTTTAACAAATCCCGGAGAAAGACCAGGAAATCCTACATTTGGTGGAGGTTTAAGAAAATTTATTTTTACACAAATAGAACAAGACAATTTGGATTTTATAAAGGAAGATATTCAAAATAAGATTAACCAAAACTTTTCTAATATATTAATAAATACTATAGAAATATTAGAAAATATAGATTTCAATAGTATTAATATTATTATTAATTATAGTATCCCTAATACAGGTATTAATGATGAATTACAATTAAGCTTTTTATAATGAATATAAATAGAGATATAAACTATATTAATAAGGATTTTAATGACTTTAGGTCGCAACTTATTAATTTTTCCCAAACATATTTTCCTAACACTTATACTGATTTTTCTCCTGCATCCCCTGGTATGATGTTTATGGAACAAGCTGCTTATGTTGGTGATGTTTTATCATTTTACCTAGATAACCAAATACAGGAAAATTATTTACAATATGCACGTCAAAGTAATAATTTATATGAATTAGCATATATGTTCGGTTATAAACCTAAAGTAACAGGTTTAGCCACATCTACTATATCATTTTACCAATTATTACCATCTATAACCATAGGTTCCGAAAATGTTCCTGATTATAATTATGCATTATATGTAGGTGAAAATACTACTATATCCACATTAAATGGTGTCGATTTTATAATAGAAGATCCTGTTGACTTTACAGTTTCTAGTTCTTTAGACCCAACAACTGTATCTATAGCCCAAATTTCCGCAGGTGAACCTACTTATTTCTTATTAAGAAAAGATAGAAAAGCTACCTCTGGTACTATTAATACAACTACTTTTAGTTTTGGTAAATACCAAGAATTCCCTACAATAGAAATTAATACCTCTAATATAGCGGAAATAATAGATATTGTAGATTCTGAGGGTAACAAATGGTATGAAGTGGATTATTTAGGTCAAGAATTAGTATTTGATGGTCTTAAGAATACTAACATTAACAACCCAAATAATGTAGAAAATCAAGATACACCTTACATATTAAAAACAAAAAAGGTTCAACATCGATTTACTACAAGATTCCTATCTCCTAACCAACTCCAAATCCAATTTGGTTCAGGAAAACCCGAAGATAACGATGAAGATGTAATACCTAATCCAAATAATGTAGGTTTAGGTTTACCCTTTGAAAAAGATAAATTAACAACCGCTTATAGCCCCACTAATTTTATATTCACAAATACTTATGGTATAGCCCCTTCAAATACAACTTTAACTATAAGGTACTTAACTGGTGGTGGAGTTAATTCAAATGTGGCTGCAAATTCATTAACTAATTTAAACACTAATGATACTAAATTTCTAAAAACAGGTTTAAATGTAAATACCTCTAACTATATCTTTTCTTCACTATCTTCTAACAACCTTGAAGCAGCAAGTGGGGGTAAAGATGGAGATACTATAGAAGAATTAAGACAAAACACAATATCCAACTTTGGTTCTCAAATGAGAAGTGTTACAAAGGATGATTATTTAGTTAGAGCCTTAAGTATGCCCGGGAAATATGGAGTAGTTTCAAAAGCTTTTACACAAAAACCTAAAATAGAAGATTCTACATCCACTTTAGATATGTATGTTTTATCATATGATATAAATGGAAAATTAACTATAGCTTCATCTACATTAAAAAATAATTTAAAATCCTATATAAATCAATACAGAATGATAGGGGATTCTTTAAGTATTAAAGATGCTTTTATAATTAATATTGGATGTGAATTTGAACTTATTACTTTACCTAATTTTAATAATAATGAAGTATTACTTAAATGTATTAGTTCATTACAAGATTACTTTAATATTAATAAATGGCAAATAAACCAACCAATAATATTAAGAGAATTATATGTTATATTAGATAAAATTGATGGTGTTCAAACTGTTAGGAATATAAAAATAGTAAATAAAGCTGGAACAAACTTGGGCTATTCACAGTATGCTTATGATATTCCTGGAGCTACTCAAAATGGAGCCATTTACCCTTCTCTAGACCCTAGCATATTTGAAGTGAAATATCCTAATGAGGATATTAATGGTAAAGTAGTAACATTATAAAATAAAAAAATGGCCGTATATAAATTATTCCCTTCCCAAGATTCAACATTATATTCATTTTATCCTACAATGAATACGGGTATAGATCCAATACTTGAAGTGGGGAATCTAAACAATAATCCCAATTATGTGCCCCAAGTATCTAGATACTTAACTCAATTTGATCAATCCGAAATCGAAGATGTTATAGATAATAAAATAGGAGGGACTAATTTTTCTAGTAGTTTAAAAAATTATATTGCTAAAGCACAAGGTATTATATTTGATACTAAATTATATGTCTATCCTATATCAAGTCCCTGGAACAATGGGAATGGTACCTACTTAGATTCTCCTCTCACTGAAAATGGGGTAAGTTGGAAATATCAATATCACTTAAATTTGAATCAATGGGTTACTTCTTCATTTAATCAATATATTACTGCCTCTTATGCTGCAGGTTATGAAGGGGGAGGAACCTGGTATACAGGCTCAGATGATCCTAATAATACTAATTTAGAAGTTACCCAATCCTTCACACTCAGATCACAAAAGGATTTAAATGTTAATGTAACTGATATAGTTAAAGTTTGGTACTCAAGTTCAAAAGAAATAGGAGGGTATACTAATATCCCAAATAATGGATTTATAATAAAATGGGAAGATACCATCGAATTTAATGAAAATAGTGCAACCCAACCCTTATTACAATATTACTCCGTTGATACTAATACTATTTACCCCCCATGTTTAGAATTAAAATGGGATGATAGTACATTTGAAACGGGTAGCCTAAGTGAAATTAATACTTCTGATTTATTCGTATCATTAGATTCAAATCCCGGTATTTATAACCCTGATAGTATAAATAGATTTAGATTAAATGTTAGAGAAAAATACCCAACTAGAACATTTCAAACATCTTCTTTATATACTACAAATAAATTTTTAAACAGTGGTTCACTATATGCCTTAAAAGATTTAGATACTAATGAGTTTGTTATAGATTTTGATTCGGAATTCACTAAAATATCCTGTGATTCCCAAGGAAATTATTTTGACATTTATATGAATGGTTTAGAACCTGAAAGATATTATAAAATATTAATAAAAACTATGATTAGTGGTAGTACAATAGTAAAAGATGATAATTATTATTTTAAAGTTATTAATAGTTAATTATGGCTGAATCCAAAATAGATTTAATAAAAGATGTATTTAGTAAAGCTCAATATTCTAAAACTATAGATACTAATTTTAATGAATTAGGTGTAACTACTATTAATCAAGATTTACAAAATCAAACTACAGTAACAGATTTCTTTAATTTATATAATGAATTATTCTATGAAATACCATCTGAAGGAGAAACAAACTCTCACAGATATCTTGTAGAACAGAGTGGAGAATATATAAATTTTAATGACATTAATGAAGAGATAGAAGCTTTAAGAGCCGAAATCACCCAATTACGTCAAGAATTATTACAAACCCAAATGCAAAACCTAACTAATAACATATCAAGTTCAATCTCACCTGCAGAGACAATTGAATTCAATAAGTTAAATACAGAGCTAAGCAACATAACAAACCAACTCTCAGAAGTTAATTTACCAACAGAATAGATTTAAATATACCTTAGATAAATGAACGAGGAAATTACAATATCACCTATAAACCCAACTACATTTGAAATTCAGAATTATAATATTTCTGATACTGAGTTAATAGCTAAATCTGAACTAGATACAGTATTTTCATCTTCTACTGACTATATAGAATATTATATATATGATGAAAATCAAA
>Ga0099847_1000604_pt1 | contig 12111 bp, 18 predicted proteins | sample CB_VirMetaG_2_FD_78178 | JGI IMG/M metagenome (GOLD analysis project Ga0099847, IMG submission 78178) | Freshwater to marine saline gradient viral communities from Chesapeake Bay - CB_1504_2 Viral MetaG | ecosystem: Environmental > Aquatic > Marine > Coastal | place: USA: Chesapeake Bay...
CCCTGTATTGTCTTTAAAAGAGTTTGGATAAACCGCAACAACAGGTTTGCGTACAGGCGATTTAATGTCTTTTAATTCTGTTATCAACAAACCCACTTCTGCGGGTTCTATGTTTCTTATTGGGGGTACTCCGTTGTCTAAAGGAGGTATGATTAAGGCACAACTAGAAAGTAAAAGAACCGAGAGGTACAGTAATTTCTGTTGTATTGCCTTCTTCATCTGTAATTATAAGTGTTACCTTGTCGTCTTCTACTCTGTATTCTATGGTGTTGCCTTCTAGTTCTAAAATGCCAAAATCAGATGCAGTCTCACCAAATAAATTATCAACTAATTGTCTGCTCAGTTGTGCGTATATTCTACTCTCTAGGTTACGTATAAACCTAGCTAATGTTGTGTTCTCTGCTTCTCTTTCTAAGTCTTCTACATAGGCTTGAATTTCTTCACGTATAGCTTCTTTCCTATTGAACTCTTGGTTTTCTATAGTTAGATAATGACTAGATGTACCAACCCCAGAGAAACTAGGGTTCTTAAACTTGTGCGTCATTTCATCAGCCTGTAATAATTGAAATAACAAAAATACAAAAATAAAATTTATTAATATTAATTTCATTTCAGTTCCGCCCATCAATCTTTTCTTTGATCTTTTTTCTCTGCCTTTGTGATTTCGTTGGTGTCTATCAACTCTGGCATTTTTACTAAAGTCTTTAATAAAATGTCGTTACGTATAAGCGATTGATCTATCATTCTTACCCTATCTATCAAGCTAACGATAATTCCGTATTGTGAATCTAGTTTAGTAGTTAGCCTTTCTTCCATTGTATCTAGGCTTGCTTGCACTTTATCATCCAAGACATCGACCTTTTCAGTCATGCCATCTATGATTTTAAATATAAGTTTGTAAAGAAAGAATCCAACAGCTACGAGAGCTGCTGTAGGTACGCCCAACTCTGAGATAAGAAGGACAGCATCATCCATAAGTTATTTTTTCTTTTTTTTATAAGATACTTTTACACCTTTCTTTTTGGCTGCTGCTTTAGCTTTAGCCATTCCTTTCTTGGTGTATGAATAATGTTTGTTTCCTACTTTTGGCATGATTATTTCCTTTTCTTTGCAGTCTTAGCTGCTTTTTTAAATGCTTTAGCGGTGGGTGCGCCTTTTGTACCAGGCTTCCTCATCCTTTCCTTAGAACCTTTTTTGATTCTTTTTCTTTTCGCGTGTATGTTTGCGTATAGTCCTTTAGCCATTATTGAACATTTCCCGTTTTAATTAAACCTTGTGCTTGTATCTTAGCAGCTTGCCTTAGAACTTCTCTATCACGTTCCATAAGACTTTTAATCTCTGCTACGTTGATCTGCGCTCCGTATTTGGCTTGCAGCTCTGCACTTTTCAGCATCATGTCTGCTTCAATCTCATCTCTTCTTCTATCATCTTCCATAATGAGTTTTAGACGATCTGTTTCCGCATCAATAATAGCTTTCTGCGCTGATACTTGAGCTTTTTGCATTTCCGCTTCCGCTAACAACGTAGATGGATCAGGTTGTGGGGGTTGTGGCTGCATTGGAGGGAAGTTTGAGTTAATAAACTGGTTAGCGTCTTTAAATCCAGCAATTTCAATCATTTTTTGTAGCGTATTGGCGTACATTTGTGGTGTAACCATAGGGTTCTGAGGGCCTAATTGAGCCATGATTTGCTCTTGTTTTTGAGCGACTAACATCAATGTTGCTGCTTTTTCCTCATCACTTGAGTTGGTAATAGCTACATTAACCACTATGTCTTTATCAGAATCCCATACTCTAGGATCTATTGGTATAAAGTTATTGTTTAACCTCACCATCTCTTGTTGATCTTGATGTTTAACGATTAAACGATTAACCAATCTAAATAAGTCCGTCATACCTTGCTCAGCAAATATACGGGCAATCATTTCAACCCTACCTTGAGACGCGCTCATGGTCGCTGCTACCGCAGCTTTAGTTGTGCTTTGTAACGCTTCAGCGTTCATACCCATAGACGCTTTAGAAACACCTGTTCTTTGTTCTTTCGCTTCGTCTAAATAATCCAATACTGGAAACGCAGCTGCTCCCACGAAAGGAACAGTAAAGGGTTGCACCATCCCTGGCGCGCGCATCCTGATCGGCTGACCGATATCGGAATTCAGTACATCGTCAATATTAACTTGACCTTCCACTACACCATATCTGGGGAAAATAGAGTGTCCAAGCGAATCGAGAGTGTCTCTCATAATTTGTGACTTCGCTCGTTGTAATGGCATAACGTAATCCGCGATAGAAGTACCAATCGCAGTATGCGGTTCTGGATCAGGGCAAAATAGGACAATGGGGAGATCATCCCATTGCATCACGTTAGCTATCGTCAATGCGCTACCAACGGTGCAAACTCTTATGCGCTCTGCTATTCCATCACCATCCAAATCGTAAAACAAATAGTGTTCTACATATAAAACATTTCTTGAACCAGGATCACTTCTATCGGCTACGTAAACATCATCGTAAGGTTGACGCGCTTGTTGGTTATCCCAATCGTCTGAATCAAAGTCGGTGTCTCCACCGCCAGCATTCTCATTTATAAAATCATAGTCGTAACCCATAGCGACTAGATCACTAACGGTTTTCATCATTCTATGCGCTACGTAAGAGCTAGATTTAATATCTCTAGCGTCTCTCGCTATCAACACCTCTTCTGGAGGTATGGCTTCGATGCAAACTTTATTAGCTTTCTTAACTCGTCTAATCACCACATCGTATTCAACAGGAAATTCTTGTTCTATTTGCTCACCTGTCATTTCATCCAACATGATTTGCATTTCGTATTTAATTTCTTCTTCAACAACCTCTACGTCTGGATCAGAAACCAATGCCATGTATTGCTCTCTGTTAAGTCCCGTGTAGTCGTATGTGGAAGAAGTAACTGAATCATCCCAAAACGCCTTGACAAATCCTGTTTTCCTTACGAGCGCATCTTTGAACACATCGTAAAATACTTGAAAACCATGATTCTTTTCTTGGATAACGTGATTGATGTAATCCGTTTGTTGTTCTGCCAAAGGTATATCTTCAGGCCCACTAGGAACAAACTCCACCACTCTTTTAGTACCAAAAAAGGTACGCAGTAGGGAAGGTAACATATAGAGAACTGAATCCCTTACGTCTGTTGATATGTATTCTGACTGGAGATCGCTACCGCCTTCGGGTTCGTCTCCCATGTAATATTTAGTCGCTTCAGCGCGATCTTCGCCTATTGCATCTATAAAGTCTTGAGCATCATCAAGTTCTGATTTAAGAACGCCTTGCAGCTGTTCTAAATCAACACCCTCTTCTTCGTTAGTTTCCTCTCGCTCTTTTTTTTCTTCTTTTAGATCTTCTTTGACGTATTTATCTTTCATAGAGATTCCTATTATTTAACTAATCCGTATAATACGGCTTTTCAACGGTTTCTTAAACGAGTAACCGCCAAATGAAAGTGAGCCAGAGAAGTTGGCGGCATCTGAAGCCATTGTTAATGCTAATGCGTCTGCTAAATCAGGACTTTTTATGCCCCTTCTTTTCATGGACTCTTTACTTTCTAATTTTATTTTACCACTACTTGTATACTCGTAGCTAGGTGAAACTAATTGAGCCATTAAATCATCATCGGGTGGTAGTCTGCAATCTCTTTGTGCTAACCAATCTTTAATTTTAAACCATAGTTCAGCACGCAGATTCAGATAGTTCTTATTAGTCGAGGGTGCTTCGGAAACATTGATCCCTCTAACGGGTAAATCCAGTTCGCGTAATCTATCCACCACACCGCTACCAATACCAATAACGTCTATCAATATTTCTTGCGGTTTGTTCTCAAACGTAGCGTTGTCGTATTCAGCTTTAACCGCACCACACAGTTGCATCAAATCCATAGACTTATAAGTTTGTATTTCTAAGACGGTATTACCTTGGCGTTTACAAAGCGCAGAGTTATCACCGCCAAACCGAGCTACATCCAATCCCCATAAAATAGCTTGCTCAGTAGTAAGCGATACCTCTCTGTTAATCGCAGCCTTCACTAAATCCAATGGGATAACCGTATCATCGTCTGACTTTGGAAACTCACCTAAGACTTCAACCCTAGATACAGTAGAGTCCTCTCCGTACTGATCTAGCATTTGTTGGAATACTTTCTTATCTGTGCCTTCTACTTCTCTACTGTCTATCTGTTCGGTATTCCAAAAAGATTTAGCACCATGAAAGCTGTCATAGAAAGGGCCTTGATTTCTTCTGGGGTTGGAAAAGGCGAACCAAAATCTATTTTCGGTGGGTTCTGAAAAGAACCCTTCCGCTACAGAATAGATAGGAGCTGGTATACCCGATGCTTCATCCATGATTAAGCACACACCGTAGTTACTGTGGATACCAGCGAAAGCGTCTGGGTTTTCTTCCGACCAAAGCTGCGCTTGTCCGTAGTAATAGCCCGTGTCTATTTGTAGGTCTTTTTTAAGACTGGCTTCAAACCAATCAACGGGTTTAAGCGTGGTCGCAGTTTTATTAAACCAATGTCCATTAATAGCAAGCGTTAGCCACTTACCGAGTTCCGCCCATGTTCTTGAGCGCAACTGTTGTTCGGTGTTAGCAGTTACAATCACAGTCGATCCGAGACGAGTCGATAGCATCCACAGTATGATCCACGCAACCAAAGCGGACTTACCGATTCCACGACCAGATGCAACTGCCAACCTAAACATATTGGGATCTAGCTTTCCAGCGTTCTTTTGAATATGGTTTGCCAAATCTCGTAAAATTTTCTCTTGCCACTTGCGAGGGCCTGTAAAACCTTCGAGGGGTGTTCCTTCTTGATTCCAGGGGAAAACATATTTTACGAAGTTAAGGGGATCGTCTTTTATATTGGCTGTCCATATATCGGACATTAATTCTTCTTCTTGTTTTGCGCTGTATTTCATTTTTTATCCAAGTAGGCTTTATAAGTATCCGCGAGAGCTAGTATTGCTGTTAGCGGTGCGTTTTGTTCTTCTAGGTATTTGAGTTGATCCAAGTATGATTTATCAGAGGGATAGTTGCAATCATCGAGAACGTGCTTGGCAAAGTCTCCTGTCTTATCGTCTCTATCTACGTGCTGTAGAAGGAAGTGATAGAAGTTCATCCTTGCCCTCTGGATTTCTTTCTATCGTTGCGTTTGTTTCTGCTAGAGCCAAAGCTGTTTTTAGAATTGCCAATGGATGTTTTTTTATAACGACTGCGAGATACGTCTCTTTCTAAGAGTTGATTAAAGGTTGCTTTTCGTACCATTACAAAAAAATTAAAAAAATTTAGTTACTATCTACCAAAATATAACCCCCCAACTTTTTTTGAGGGGGGGGTGGTTAAAAGATTTAAAACCTCTGGAGATAGTAGAGGGAAAAAGACATCTTTTAACCTGAAGCAGTTGAGGAGGGAGAGGAAGCTTCATGTCTTTTGGGGTTTGTCTGATTTTTTATCTGTTGCTCCTACGTCTGGAATCCTTACGTCAGGCACTCTTTCAGCTTCTATAATATTAGCTGGTGCGTAACTGGTGCGTAGTCTGGCATTATCTAGAGCTGATCCAATGGAGAGAGTATGGTTCGTCTCTACCCTGTCCATCCAGTTCTCGGTGTCTCGGTTCTTGAGGTAAAAGATCTGCGCGGTTACGTTTCCTTCTTGGGCCGAACTAAAAAGCGCGTTGGTTACTTCCGCCAACCCCTTTGCTTCTCCCCTTTTTATAGCATCCTCAAAATTAGCAGAACGCTTTCTATTACGGTCTATCGTTGACCACGAAACGCCCAAGGCACGCGCTATTTGAGTAGTGCCAAGTCCTTGAGCAGCTAAACGCTCAACCTTGTCTAAATCTAAATCAATACGCTTTCTACCGACCTTTTTAGGCTTACTTTCAGTCATCTTTGTATCATTTATCTCCATTTCTTAGTGTATATCCTAACCCAACCAACAGAAAATGTGTATGTTCGCCAGCTTTTGGCAAGCGCAACTCATTCTCTGCTGTATATTTTATTATATTCTTTGCAATTAACCTATCCACACTTCTCTTCACCGTATTCCTGTGCATCCCTGTCGCCTTTGCCATGTAAGTAATACTATCCCTCACACTCCAGCTCGCCAACCTCCACCGATCCACCATAATCCACAGTAAGAGTTTCTCCGCTGGCAAGAGATCAGTTCGCCCCACCCTCGCTTTGAACCACTCCTTCCACAACACTCGCTTCACCACCCTAAAATCAGAGTACCTCGCTACATACTCCACCCTCACTAGAGCTGAGTTCTCCTCCCTCTCTATATCCCCCAACACCATCCATTTATACTCCATCACTCACCCTCGCAATGCTTGCTCCCCACCTTCGGTGGGAGCAAAGCATATAGTATAGATAGTATAATAGGATATAAGCACCTGTTAGGTGCATCAAATGACCAGATAGGTGCATCAATCGACCTAACAGGTGCATTAAACTATTTCTTTTCATCCTTCTTTTTGGGTTCTTTCTTCTTAAATATCCGATCAAATTCCTTATCGAACTTCTCTTTATTGAAAGGTCTGTAGTCTGATCCTTTACTCATTATTCATCCTCCCAGGGATTACCCGTTACAAACTCATTACGAATTTCTTCTAACAATTCTAAAACTGCATCTTTTCTAAAGAGCGTCTTAGTTCTCATGTCCGTTTGCGAATTGGATTTAACCATTGCAAATCGCACTAATCTATTTGGATCGTATTCCACACCGTATCTCGTACATACAAACTGCGCTTCTTTCTCTGGCGCGTGGTGCATAATCGCAGCCCATCTCTGTGAGTCCACCAGCGAACTTGCGCCTCTGATGCTGCTTCGATAACTGAACGTGTCATCTGATCTACCTAACGCAGTCTTACTCATGTGATGCACAGAGATAACACTACAAGCTAATTTAGAAGCCATACTCGCACAATACTGACCCCACACTTGCCCTACCTCATTTGAATTAACTGGCGCGCTAATCATCGCTTGTAATGGATCAAATACAACTAGAACTGGATTGTGAGACTTTATCTCCTCTAATAATTCAAGTGCAGTTGGTGTAAAACCTAACCCTCCGCTATCTTCTTTAACCAATGTTAAGGGTTGTGGTAGATCGGGTACAGTTACACAAAATAAATCATGGAGTGCATCCTTCCTTGTGTTATCAGGATCTATTAACGTCAATCTACGCCACAGTTCGTTTCTATCATCCTCTGCGTTGACAAAAACCACGTTCCCTCGCTGTGTAACGTCTTTACCCATCCATTGACCGCCACTAATGCAAGCCATAGACAGCTTGAGCATCTCCATACTCTTACCGATACCACCCACTGCTGCTAGAACGCCTGGAACTGCCATAGGAATTAAGCCATCAATTAACCACTCACGCTCTGGAGGAGAGGAGGAGAGATTACGAACAGCAAATTGACGTACACCTATGACAGCCCTTTGTACTAATTCATTCGTTACATATTCAATACCATGTGTTAAGTACGCATCATTCCAATCACCTTTCTCTGGTGGTATGCGTAATATTGTGTTGCTAATCGCTTTTGCAGTCTCGTTAGCGCATTTTTCACCAACGCCATTGCTATCGTGATCCAACGCTAAAATAAGTTTCGCCTGACTAACCTTCCTGATCTCGCTACACGCTTCTAAACAAAAGGGAGCTGCAAATACTACCGCTACTGGCTTGTTAGTTGCTTCCGCAACACTAACGCCAGTTGCATAACCTTCCGTTACATATATTTCTGACAAGTTGGGTAATGAATCGTGATCGCATCCAATTAAAAAGATACCACCCTTAACTTTGCTACAAGTTGCGAACTTTTTCGTGCCAGTTGGTGAAATTGTCTGTAATGAAGCTATCTCCCCTGATATACTGCGAATCGGTATCAACAGCTCGTTTCTGTTGTTAATTTTTAAACCTATATTTTTAACTTTTTTGGAGACTAAATACTTATGTTCCTTGTCAAGCTCGTGTCCTTTCTCAAATCTTTCAGTACATTCTTTTGCTACTTCCTCTTGCCTTTCTTTGCGATTAGCTTCGGCCCTTTCATTAGCCATTTGCACTTGTCTGGACAGTTTGGCTTGCTCTGATGGAGATAAATTGGATACTGCCTTGTTAGACCACTTCCAAGTTAAATTGCTTCTCCAATTACCGTAAACACAAACCATTAACTGATCTGTCTGGTAAAAGACATAATAACCAGAACGCTCGCCTGAACGATCTGCTCTTACGTCTGTCGTAGCTATAACGGGAACTCGTTGGAGTTCTCCCGTCATATCTATGTAGTCTACTCTTAGTCCGTTGCTGTTCATTTCCCGAACTAAATCGGTAATGTCTCCAGCTGTATTAGGGAAAGCTATATCTTCAGAAAGAGCAAGACCACCTTCAAAGTAATCTTGTACGTCTTTCATTAGAATGGTACTTCAGATTCTTTCTTCTTGTACGCTCTAATAATTACGCTAATAAATTTAGATACCGTATCCTTATCCCACTTATTGAGGTGAGGGCCATGTTCATCTATGAAAGGCTTTGCTTGTTTGATTGCGTATTCCTTACAATCATCACTAACAATAAAACCCTTCTCATTCTTCTCTGGCAATTCTCCTCTTAATCCATTTTTTAGTAAGTCTAAATGACTCATACTACACGCTCCTATTGCTTTTGAATTCTTGTCGTTTGGATCTCGAAACATCAGACCTGAACATCCACGAAAGCAGATGCCACAAGCTGATGGTCGAGTATCTCTAATCAATCCCAGGGGTTCTTTTCAGACTCTTCACTCACAGGCTGTGTAGCTTCTGGTGTAGTCTCTTTAGCAACAGTCCAACGCTTAACCTCGTTGTAACCATTTTTATTAATGCTAACTGTAAACCCAGCTTGCTTACCAATGAGCTGATCCCAGCTCGTAAGTGAACCAATCCCTGTTGCACTCATCAAACGCATCAAGTCTTGTTTACCCCACTCAACATAATCAGAGTTTTCATCCACCAATGTAATATTTTTCCATAGGTGTCTGCCCTTGCTTTGTTCGCTTGTTATTTCAAACTCTAGCTTGAGATGTTCTCCATCTGACCAAGTATCGGGGTTAATTTCAGCAGAAGCATTGACGATCTTGCCAACGTATTTGCCATCGGGAACTGGTGAATTGTCATAGACGGGTGTTTCCATGCCATCTGTAGTTAATCCATCCTTAAAGTAATCTTTAACATCACTCATTATTTATCTCCTTTCATACCGCTAGTGATTGAATCCCAGCTAAAGTCTATAACTTCTGGCATAGCGTAGCGGTTCTTCGCTAACCAAGCTGGCTTCTCTTGTGTCCATAGTTTTCTCTCACCGCTAGATACAGCTCGCTTTTCTTGCTTACCCATCTTGCCCTGATTCTTAACTATGTTCACATCATAATTACCAAACATAACGATATCGCTATGCTCTTGCAGTTTCGCTGAAGCTGCCTTGTGCAAAGCAATCTCATAACGATCATAGCTTTCTCCATCTGGCGGATAAAAGGTTCTGATACTGGTATGAGCCAGTTGCATGATAACCATGTTCTTTTCGTTTCTGAGTTGGTTGAGGTAATCAATATATTTTTGCCAAAGCAAAACAGCTAACTTGTAGCCCTTGCCATAAGCAATGTTATCTATTGAATCAACCTTCTCATCTACGCAAACTTTAGCCCACATTAATGACTCCAACCAATCAAGCGAGTCGATTGCCAAAGCTTTAAAGTTGTGATCCTCGTTTGCTAATTCATGTAATGCAGACATTACATCTTCATAAGATTTAGCTAGGGGAAAGTGTGGAACATCGGGAACACCAGCTAGACCATCTTCCGTCTGTATAAATATAACACCTGGTATTGATGCAGCTAATGTTGTTTTGCCGAGTCCAGCAGTTCCATGTATTAAGATACGCGGTGCTTTCCTTTCTATCTTTTCTTTTATATCGCTAAGTTTAAATGACATATTCCCTCCTTCTAGGTTTATTGTTTAGTTTCTTCTACGACTTCGATCTCTTCAACTTCTTCAACATCCCCTTGTGATGTTTCTAATGATGATTCCAATGAAGCTATAAGACGATCTTTATGATCTAGTCTTGTTCCTAATTGCATATCCAAACTTTCAATCTCTGGTTGTAATGCTTTCAGCATTGATAACATACGCGCTTCATTCTTATTGAGATCAGCTTCGTAATATTCTTTTCCGTTGATAGTTAATGTTGGTTTCGGTTCTTGGTTTTCACTCATTTTTTTTCTCCTGAGTTAAATATTGGACAAACGAATCCTTTAGCTGGACAAAAGCGACACCAATCGCCAGCACAAGGTTCGGGTTCTAGTTCAAAGCAACGCTCGGCTGCTTCTTTCAGATCATTCAATCCCCAATGAAGTAATCCCATCAAGTCATGCTTCTGCGAGCTAATCTTAGGATTAACTTTAGGTTGCACGATTGTTGTGATTACATCTTCGGTATCTTCAGATCCAAATTCTTGTAGACATAACAAAGCATAGATACGCAGCTGAGAACTGCTTGGTTCTACTTTCCACTTGCCAGTCTTTAAATCTATTATTTCTATGTTGTTGCCATAGATGATGGTTGCATCCGCAGTTCCAAATAGTTCGGGATGAATCTCATCGCTAGAGCGATACCTTCTTTCTAAATAAAGTTCGCCTTTAGTTTCTTTTAATCTTTTATCTATATAGTCGGTATAAGTTTGAATAATATCTAAATCTTCTTGTTCAATAATAATCTTATGACCTTGCACTTTATGGACTGTGCCTAAAAAATCTTGAGGTGTACTTCTTTTATATAAAAATGATTCTGCTGCTTCGTGGTTTATTGTTCCACGCAATGCTGCAACATGGGTAGGTTGTTCTTCTGATATGCTCGACAAATAGGGTGATGCTGGACAATTTGACCAACGCTCAAATGATGATGGACTGATACTACTGTGATCCAATGTTTCTCTCCTCTGACTCCTTTCGTTTATGTTTCTATTATCTGCGTCTGTTCCTTTTCGTATTCCAATATATCATTGAGACGATAATAGATTCTTCCAGTATCTTTACGTTTTATATATCTAGGCCCTTTTTTTGGCTTGGCGGTTCTCCAGTTGCAAAGCGTACCCTTGCTCATTTTTAATCTTTGTGCCAACTCACCTGTACTCAACACTTTGTCCATGTTCCTATCTCCTAAAACTATTGTGAAAAATTATCTGGTGTTAATTATTATAAATTTTAAATTATTCTAGTTAATTGTGTCAAACGATTATTTAAAATTAATTAAAATTATTATAAATTAATAATAGTTGATTGATCTCTGTTGTATTTAATAATGTAAAAGAACATAATGCAAATATTGTTTATGAACTAAAATGAACATGAGTAAAAGGATCAATGATATAACTCCTAACGAATGGAGTAAGTCTAAGGCAACCGAGATCCAAGTCGGGGGAGATCACTACGCTAAACAGAAAGAGTATCAACCAGCAGAGCTGATACAAAAACTTAAACTGTCTTGGTGCAAGTCAAACGCTATCAAATATATTCTTAGAGCTGGCAACAAAGGGTTGGCATCCGAAGATATTAAAAAAGCCATACATTATTTAGAGTTGGAATTAGAAATAGAGACGGAGAAAACATAATGCCACCATTTATTGTTGCCGATGATTCTTATATAGACTTTTTAATCTTTTGTTTTATGCGTTGGGTAGGAGAGATAAACAATCAAACTATCACAGTTTCTTTTCGTGATTACTTTGAAAATCCAGAAAGAAAATTGCAATTAGAACAAGAGTTTAGTGCAAGTTCAGATGGTGAACCTTTAGACATCTGGTTTGATCCAACAGAAGTAAAGGAGATGGTGCATTGAGTACATTTAAACAAGTAAACATGATGAAAGGCTACACTACCTCGTTAGCGGATAACCCATGCGTTAATCTGTGTGGAAGTACATCAGTTGGTGGTAATACTTCTTGCAAATATTGTGGTAGAACACAAGAGCAGATAACTTATTGGCAAGAATACCCATCAACGGTTAGAAAGTTAATTAACATTGAGAACTGGGATAAACACACC
>Ga0099847_1000605_pt1 | contig 12110 bp, 16 predicted proteins | sample CB_VirMetaG_2_FD_78178 | JGI IMG/M metagenome (GOLD analysis project Ga0099847, IMG submission 78178) | Freshwater to marine saline gradient viral communities from Chesapeake Bay - CB_1504_2 Viral MetaG | ecosystem: Environmental > Aquatic > Marine > Coastal | place: USA: Chesapeake Bay...
CAAGGTTTCTTTCGTATCAGAGGGACGGCAGACAACCTCTGTCAAATTACAGAATTGATTTGGCCTGAGAATAATCTCGGAGCATGGGTTTGTCCCGAACTCGTGATCAGGATCACGGCGACCCATCTTCCTGACATGATCTTTTGCTGCTTTTCTATTGAAGATACCCCGCTCCCCATTCTTAGACAGGTAGAGAGCCAGCCACTCTTCCATGAATACACCAATATTATCTGGCTTCTCGGTATAGCATACCGAGTTATTAGCCAAGGCCCTTTGTGGATTTGCCTTGTTCCACTCACCTACTTTTGCATTTCTCATACGCAGGTCAGATAGATTAGACAGGGAGATAAGGGCTGACCTACGGACACCACCTACAACAACCACATCTCCGACCTTACACATGATGTCATGACACTGAAGGCTGTTAAGTTTACGCCCCGCTGCATCTTTGAACGTGTCAACAGTAAATCTGAACAGGTCTTCAAGAGGCTCTGGTCCCGAGGCTCGACCGCCAAACACTTTGAGCAAGGCACCAGCAGGTCTGACCTTATCCATGTTCCACTGTGGGATAGACCCCTGATACAGGGACCCGATCAGTTCACGAAGACCTCTGGCCCATCCTTCTTTTGAATCTCCTACATTAATAACCGAGTCTGAATATTCCAAGGTCTCGGAGACAGCGGGTAGCTTATTAATGTAATCTCGTTCGACCGAGAACCCGACCCCTGTCCCGTTCATCAGGATATAGAGACACTCATCAAAAGCCCGTGGATGATCGACCGGGAGATACGAGCAGTTATATCCTGCCACATTCTCTCTCTTCAATGCAGGGCCAGCGGTCATCAGGCATCGCATCGATGGCATGACCTCCAGACTCAGAACCTTGTTTTCCATATACTCTCGGAGTTCTGAGTTAACGATGTCTGGTCCAGTATGTTCCTCAAAAAAGTCAAAGTATCTGGACACTGTCTCTGGAAAAGTCTCTCGACGTTCCTCGTTCTTATCCCATCGTGAATAACGAGATAGGTGAATATATTGTTGATAGGGTGTAGGCAGGTGGTTAGTCATGTTATTGGTCCTTAACTGTTACTAGGTTGATATTAGATCTGACGTGGTAATACTTGTTGTCATCAGAGCCAAGCGTAAAGGTCTCCACAAAAACTTCCGGGTCCTTACCTCTGTCTCTCCAGTATTTTCTAATAGCCTGTGCCAGCCTAAGACTGTTACTGTAACTACCAAGATAGTCTGGGATTTTTCTGTCTATTTCTAGCATGGCTGAACCCTTATCCTATCACATATCATGGCAAGCACAACGAGAATGCAAGTTTGTCCTTTAACCTTTTTACCTCGGCTTCTAGGCTTTCAATTTGCATAGTCTGGTCATTTAGTTTAGAGCGCATCTTGGTCCCACCGAGTAAGCTCTTTTCAAGGCGTCCATTGAGTTTATCCAAATTGAACCTTGCCACATCCCCGAGACTAAGATCCATATCAGAGCATAGAGCAGAGACATACCACAGCACGTCACCAATCTCCCCGGCAAGATCATCTTTAATCTCATTCAGCTTAACATCACCCCGTGTGATCTTCTTGATCTTGTTGCATACTTCTCCGGCCTCTCCGGCCAAACCCATGGCAGGGTAAAATACCTTGGCATCATCTGGGTAAACGGTAGTCTTCTTGGCCGCTGCCTGATACGCATTAAAATTCAATTCAATCATTGTGTATGTCCAATCAATTTAGTTAGGTACCACTGAGCTTTCTGAAGATCTGTTACGCCGCCTTTGTTTTTATAACGGAACAAATACTTTAGGATGTTTCCCCGGAGATATCCACAGAATTCTTCTTGGGTCAGTTGGTCTTCAAGAATATCAATAACTTCGAGCTTACCAGTTTTGTAGTGCGGGGGGTTGTTAACCATATCAATTTTATCAGACATCTATTGGAACCAAGTTACGGAGATATTAGTATCTGAGTTAGATACACTCTCCAAAAAGATAGCTTTGTCACTATCAATAGAAGGATCATAGGCAGTGCCCATTCTCAGACATACGACTTTCCTATAGTCGAGATCCTTATAAACTTCATTGTACTCTGCTGCGGTTTGTTCACAGAGTTCTTTACTATCCCCAAAATAGAGGGGGGTACTACTGATACCCGGACCCACTACAAAAGCAAATACTGTGATAGCTACATAGTATAATTCCATAGTTTTAATCTCCTTATGGTGTTGTTGTGTTTATCGCTGTGTCCAGTAGCGCATTGATTCGGAATCTTTCAAACGGTTGACCGTGGAACAGAACATTCGTGGACAACCTTATCACCTGACTTTCCGAGATACCTGCGTACTCACAGACACACTCTCGATCCTCTGCTGTAACGCAGGCAGACACCACTGTCAACCATCGTGTAGCAGCACGACGATATTCACAGATAGCTTCCGAATCAGAAGACCGAGGTTCCTTGGTGGCGTCGAGAATAGCTTGGGCAATAACAGCAAGCCACATTAACCGTTCTGCACTCCAATCATTATCTGAAGTGCGGAGCATCTCATACGTCACATAATCTAGATCGACATCCGAGGATGTAGATCCTTGGTATTCTGATTCGGTCACCAATATCCTAAGTCTTCCAGTAGCGTGTGTAAATTTTATTATTAACTGGATTAACTCTCTGCTCAGTCATGATGTCAACGCCCTTACGGCGGAGCTTATAGATCGCATCTCGGAGAGACACGATCCCATAATCTAGGAGGGCTTCTCTGGTAGAGATATGACCAACATCATCAAGGTGCTGTTCAATATTCGTAATCTTATTTGTCATTCCTTGTCTCCATCTTTCTTATGTTTAGAAGTCTTCTATAATTTTTTCTAGCTTTTCATTTAGATCGTGGCATACTTCTTTAGGTATGAATTTAATACCACCGATCTGTCTGTTGTAGTACTCCCGTTCTTCCTGACTGTCTAGTTTATTTGTCAGGACATCGAGTTTATGTTGAGCGTTTGCCTCTGCGTATGTTAATCCTCCTCTTGTCTCATACTGATGGACGATCACAAACCTGAAGTTAGTAAGACCGTAGTCTTTAATAGCTTGGTGGAGATATTTTGACGAACCTTTATAAGTCTTCCAGTCCGTATAACCTACGGCCTTCTTCTTGGAATATCTTTTGAATTGCTTTCGTCCAACATATTTCTGTTTTGTTTTTTTATTGTAGACAATATAAAGAAAACCGAAGAACCACTTAGGGTCTAGGTCTTCTTCAGAAGGACCTTCCCACGGCGTCAGTGTAATACTTCGGCTTGTCGTTCCAGCCTTTTTCTTCGACGAGCCCCTCGCCGTTGTTCGAGTCCGCCCAGCACGTGTGCTTGAAGTCACAGTAGACACATCCTGATCTAAGATATTGTCGTCCATCCTTCTTGGCCGTGACCGGGGTGAAGCATCTTTCCGGGGGCTCTTCTTTACTGATGACTTCTTTGGCTTCGGCGATCCTTTCTTTGGCATCTGGCATTTCCATGTCAGTGACTGGCATGTAACAAATCTCTCCAGTCACTTTGTTAAAAGCAAGAAACCCACCCTCATCTGCATTATCAGCCTGAACGTAAGCCCCAAGCTGCTGCATATATCCGAACGGATCGTCTTGTAAATCTCCCTTCTTAAATTTCTGAAACCCAAAGTCAGACGCACTCTTTGCGTCAACGATGATACCGTCAATCTTACAGTCGATGTGTCCTTTGACACCGTCAATTTCATATTCTCTTTGCTGGTCCGTGACTGTATGTCCAGCGGTCTTGACTAAAAGAAGAAGCAGGGATTCGAGTAGATGACCATAAGTGAATTTAAGTAATGTGTCATAAGGCAAAGAACTCTCGGCACTTTTCATATGTGCCTTGTACCATAACTGTCTGTTCTTTTTGCCAAGAGAAGAGAAGCGGAGGGTACTTTTCTCTTTCTCTTTTTCCGAATCCCTGCGTTCTTCGAATAGGCCAGTGACAGCCTCACGAACTTCGTCAAGGAAATCATCCATGTCTTTTGCAGAAGGAGAAGACTCACCAGATTCAATGGTTTTTTGAATGTTCTTTACGATGTTGTGAAGTGTCACTGACCTAAACCTCAGAAGGGCAGGTCGTCATCGATGTCAGCGTTTGACCCCAATACGACTGCGCCCGGTGCTTCGAATCCATCCTCTTCATCGAACCCATCAGAGCCGCCCTCATATTCAACAAGATTAATAATCTGAATCTTATCGATAGAGAAGCCCCACTTGTTCCACTTCGACATGAAGAACCGTGACACAAGAACCTTTACATCTGATCCCCATCCAATGCTGCTAAGGATATCATCAGGAATGCGGCGCTTCTTAGCATCAACCACAATCGGCGCTGCATTCTCTTCGCCCTTTGCGTTCCGTACATTCTTATGAAGAGACACATACGGATTATCCATAATAGCTGTTGGATCTTTTACCGTCATGTTATTATTCAGGGCAAGTTCCTGCATGTCCTCTTCCATAGACAGGGCCAAGCCCCAGCGTGGAGTATAAGCTGTGTCAGGGAAGTCGGGATGTAGGTGACCGTAAAACAATTTACCCGAGAGAACGAAACGTGATGGTGAAGTATCTTGTGTAGTAGCAACTGTCTTCTTTGTCATAGTTTATATGTTCCTTTATGTGTGTGTGTATATCTAGCTAGGTATCCGGGTTCTCCCGGCCTACCCTCTAGGTGGGGATGGGCCGACGGGTCGTCAACCCTCGACCCGAGAAAATTTTCAGTGGGTCTCTGCCCAGCTTTCGCCAATTACAACAGAACAATTTAGGTCACAATTAAACCCAAGGATTGTTTTGGTCTTCTTGATAGAAGCATGGACGGCATTAGTTAGTTCATCAGTATCCTTTCTGTTAACTTCGAATTGGATTTCATCATGGATGTTGGCAACAGGAACTGCACGAATTCTTTTTTGTTTGATTACCCTGTCAATCTGAACCAACCATGTTTTACAGATGATAGCCCCGGCACCTTGGAGTAAATAGTTTAGGCCAGTATGGGGGAACTGAACTGGTATACGTCGTCCATCCAATCCTGTTATAAACCCACGTTGAACCGCTCGTTCTACCTTTGACTTTAGGGTCTGAAGTTTTGGCAGGGATGTCATGAAAGTATCTATCATGGTCTTACCTTCTCGTGATCCTCCCCCCACAATCTGACCAATCTTTGCAGGGCCTGCCCCATAAATCAAAGCGTAAATAAATGTCTTGGCCTGATCTCTGGTATCAAGTCCTGCTTTGTTCTGATTGAATGTATGGATGTCACCATCTAAAACTTCTCGTGTAAATTCTGGATCATTCATGTAATGAGCAAGGCATCGAAGCTCAAGACCTTCTGCATCAGTGCCGAGCAACACGTTGTTCACCCGGTCTTTTGGAACCCATAGGCTCCGGCATCTATCGCCATACACGGCTCTCACAGAGGGCACCTGAGCCATGTTAGGATTGTTATGTGTCATCCGTCCTGTGACTGTGCCCAATGTCCTGACACTACCGTGAACCATGTTATCTTCATCAGCAGCAGCAATCCATGACTGAACATGAGCCTTTCTTTTTTGTAATGTCAGGTAGTCTACCATCTTCAAAGCCTCGGGACTGCCTATATCTTTCAGGATTGTCTCATCAATCTTTGGCTGTCCAGTTGGTGTGAACTCTTTCGGCTCCCACCCAAACTTATTAATTAAACGGTCACCAATTTGCTGACGGCTCCCCGGATTAAAGGGGATGATCTTTGTCTTTGTCTTCATCTGGATCGTGGTAGGTTCAAAGATATCCTGAAGTTCTTTTTCTGCAATATTAAGGCTATCTTCAAGAAAAGCGTAGAAGATCATGGCCTCTGGCATATCAAGACAGAAGCCATGATCTTTTTGTTTGTCTATGATGTGTCTAACATGACGTTCCATTTGCAAAACATTCTCAGGTATATCTTTGTTGTTACGCAGGGTCATCCATACTTTTGCGTTTACCGAAACATCTTGTACACAATACTCAATCATCTTTTCAGTAAGGCCCCCGGCAAAGTCAGTGAACTCCTGCTTTGGAAAGTTAAGTATCTTACCCCAGTTTTTCAGGGAGTTACCTCCTTCTCTTTTCGGGTCAGCAATCTGAGACATCAACAGAGTATCCTCGGCCTGATGCTCGATCTGTATGTCCATCCTTAATAGTCTGTTGATAATTGGGATATCAAAACTGATGATATTGTGACCCACAAAAATAGTATCATGTATCCCCAAGAATCTTTTCCTGAAATCATTAAGGCTTGGGTAGCCCAAGGCCCCACCATAGGTGAAGACCTCGGGAATTCCAAAGCTGACTTCCTGTACCCCAGAAAACTCAGACACCTTTTGAATTACAACACAGTAAATCTTTGTTGCGTCGAGACCGTCTGTCTCAATATCAAGGATATATTTATTATCATAGGGTTTTTTCTGCATCTACCATTTCCCTGATCATTTGTTCAAAGCCAATCGTTGGCTCCCACCCTAATTCATATCGTGCCTTGTCTGCGTTTCCGCAAAGCCTCGTGACATCATTAGGTCTGAGATCTTCTGGTGTATTGTGTTCCACAATCTTTGTCCAATCAGTGATACCAACATGATTGAACGCCACGTCCAGAAGATTACGGATAGATCTGGTACCACCTGTTGCCAGAACGTAATCGTCTGGATCTTGTTTGTCAAGCATCATCATCATGCCCCTCACATAATCAGGTGCCCAGCCCCAGTCCCTGACAGATTCGATGTTACCGAGCTTGAGCTTCTGGCCTGTGGTAGGGACATAGCGTTTGTAGTCTGCCACGAATGCTGTGACCTTTCGTGTCACAAAATCTTTTCCACGTCTGGAACTCTCGTGGTTGAACAGGATACCTGAACATGCAAACAACCCATATGATTCTCGGTAAACCCTGACCATATGATGAGCCGCTGTCTTGGCAACACCGTAAGGAGATGCAGGGCTAAGTGTGGTGCGTTCAGATGCCATACCTGATGCCACCGTTCCAAACATCTCAGATGTTGATGCCTGATAGAACTTGGTATGTGGGGACGTGAGTCGAATTGCTTCGAGCATTCCGAGTACTGCGTTGGCATTCACGTCAAAGGTTGTATCAGGATTTTCAAAGCTGTATCCAACATGACTCTGTGCTGCCAGATTATAGAACTCGTTGGGTTGTTCCTTTTTAATTAACGACATCATAAAAGAGGTGTCGCAAATATCTCCCTCAATCTCTCGGTACTCTGAGTCGTAGTGTACGGGACCTCGATCATATTTAGATGAATGACGGCGGCTTATACCAGTAACTTGGTAACCCCTGTCGAGCAACATTCTGCTTAGGTAGTAACCATCTTGTCCCTGTACACCAGTGACGATGGCTCGTCGGTTTAGCTGTGCTGTAGCCCTTGCAGTAGTCATGTTTAAAAACTCTCCAATTGTGTTTCTGTTATGTCATCAAATACTTCGGACATTCTCCCGGTCTCTTTACACCAGAGAAGTTTACTACCGGGGCCTGACTCACCAGAGAACCGGTTCTTCAGAACCCTTAGCTGCGTAGTGTTTCTGGCGATAGGGTCTTCTGCTTGGCTGTCCCGTTCCAGACCGATAACGATATCTGAAAGCTGACCAATACCAGCGGAGCCTCGTAGCTGGGAAAGCGTGGTGACTCCACCAATTTCATGGCCACCACCCTGTGGCCTCTTAAGATGTGAAACAATAAACAATGCAATATTAGTTTCTTGCACCAGCATTCTCAGCTTTGTAACAATCTCATCCAGTGCTTTCCGTTCATCCCCGTTTTCTTGGGACGATACGATGATCGAGATGTGATCAAGGAAAATGTACTGGCACTCTAAACCTTTGGCCATATACCGGATACGGTTGATGATATTATCGATCTCGGTTGATCCGAAATGATCATACAGATACACACGTCCAGAGCCCACGGTATTTTTAAAAGATGTTCTCATCTCATCCTTGGTATACGTGGTAGTCGGTAGATGGAATTGTTTGTTCGCATCAATGGACATGAGGCCCAGACCAGTACGCCTGATGCTTTCTTCCATAAACAAAGCACCCACTTTCTCGTCGGTATTTTGTAGGATGTGATAGATAATTTCTCTGAGGATAGCAGACTTACCAATGCCTGATCCGGCAGTGACTGTGACAAGCTCACCTTTACGAATGCCATATGTCAGATCATTGAGGGCCTGCCATGGGTAGTCGATTGATTCGTTAGTCAACTCGGTACTGACAATGTCCCAGATGTCTGTGCCACAGATGATACCATCAGGACTGACTGGCTTTGCTTCCCACCATTCTCGACTGAATGTTGAACTGTCATTGGCGTTGAGATATTCACAAGGATCTTTACGATGCATGGGCATGATCAGGCACTGACCTACCTCAAAGATCTGACTTAGTTTCTCTGCGGCTTCCTTGCCCGGCTTGTCATTGTCCAAGGCCAAGACAACCTTGTCGTACTGATTAAAGAACTCCAGATTTTTCCTGATATCTTTCTCGGCTGAGTTCGCACCAGACTTCAGGGATATGACAGGCCACTTTGATCCGAGCATTTGGTAAGCAGCAAGGGCATCGAGTTCTCCCTCGACAAGAGTGATGTACTTACCCTTGCCAGAGAATAACTGCTGTCCAAACAAAGATGAATCAGAGAACGATCCGTTATCGGATGTCATGATCGAGAACGATTTATTCTCCACGTCTCGCTTCTTATATGCGAGAACTTTCTGTCCGTTATAATCGTAGTAAGGGTAAGCGTGGCTGACGATGTTACCGTCGGTATCTTTACGAACTTTAACACCATACTTTTTCGCTGTTACTAAACTGATGCCACGATCAGGGATTGGCTCAATCGTGAATTTAGAGTTCATCTTTTCTCCTTTTGATTCCTGAATATGATTACGAGAGTGCGGTACATAATCTGGCCTAGTATCTGACAGCATGTCTGTCTTTTTACAGACAAAGCAGTGAAAGTGTGAGCCAATGTCTCCATTCTCGTGAGTATCTCTATACTCGGAGTTCCCATCTGAACTCCCACAGTTTGTGCAGGGTAAATGTCGTACAAAAACTGAGTCTGTTATTGGGTTATTTCCCGGCATCATAGTTCCAAAGTGTACTTGCTATATCATGAATCATTACTTCAACATCACCTACATTACTATACAGCTCATCAAAGTGCATTGCATAGAGCGTAGTTATAGACTTAAAGAGCTTTTCTAGATTGATTCGTTGGGAATACAGATGGTGTTCCCCAAGGCTCTTCTGCTTTTCCATAGAGGATTCGTATACTGAAGTGATATCCTCAAGGATAGTCCATGTCTTTAACACGGATGTCTTAACTTGTTCTTGTTTATCCAGCAGTTCACTGAACTGTTTCTTTAACTCGTCGTTGTTAGTCATGATTAATTATGATCCTTTGATTATGTTAGTGCTGTGATCTTGTGGTAACAGATGTGGTGGACATTAGGACTTGAACCTACAACCTCCGTTTGAGGTACGATCTGCGTCATCGTATCCGAGTCATACGTGTACTTGTGAAGGTACTCATCGTATATCTCGTCGCTGCAGTGTTCCATAGCCCATTCGAGGGCCTGTTCGTCATCGAGATGAGCGGGGACATCGACGATGGGATACCAGCTTTCCGTGCGGGATACCCTGAGATGTAACATGCGTCTATAGGTTTTATTAGTCATGATTAATTCTGATCCTTTGATTATGTTAGTGCTGTGATCTTGTGGTAGCAGATGTGGTGAACACTGTAGGACTCGAACCTACGACCTGCGGCTTAGAAGGCCGCTGCTCTATCCAACTGAGCTAAGTGTCCGAATTACTAAAGGCCGTGTATGGGATGTTAGGGCATTGTTCAATAAGAATCTTCTTGCATTTCTCTGCGATTACCCTGTGTTCTTTCTGCGTCTCGGGGCCGGAGCGCAGGGCAACATAGTGAATCCAAGACCGGAGCGTACCATGCATGAAGAGCCTTGTCGAGACCAAACCTTCAGGTAGAACTGACCGGGCTTGTTCTTTGGCGATGCCATGTTCCAAGGCCCAGCGATATGCTTTGCCTGCTGCCTCGACTACATCGTACATCTGGAATTCCCATTGCTCTGCCAGCTTATGATGTTCTTCGTTCTCATAGTCAAGTTCAATAGAATTCTGGCGGTTCTTGGTATCCTGAAGCCGGGCTGCTCTTTTTTCCCAGAGACAATTAGGGTGCATCTCAAACGATGTCTTGGCATATCGCTGTGAGAATTCCTGAAAGGAAAACGAGCGATGCCTTAACATTTGCCGTGAGATATCTCGGGTCGTTGAGATATCCATACACATCGAAACCATCTCAAACGGTGACCAATGTTCATGTTCAATGAGGTACTGTAGAAGACGCCCATCAGATTTATTCTGGGACTCTGGGTTAGAAACTCTGGCATAATAGAGCACTGATTCCTCCGGGGTTTTACCCGGTATCGTGGATATGTGGGATAGATTCACTGAGATTGGCATGTGGTCTTTGACTCCTTGGTGTTGGGTGTGACCCTGAGTATCACAGTTGACAGGGTGGTTCATGTGTGCTAGGCTAGGCAGGAACCCCGGGAGGTACTAGGTATATCTAGAATATACCACGGATACCACGGATAGCTCTGAGTAGCTAGAGGTAGCTCTGAATCATTGTATATACCACGGATACCACGGATAGCTCTGAGTAGCTCTGAGTATCTTGGATAGTGTACCTTATTATTCCTTACTCTCTAGCTAAGGTTCCTAGAATTTCTAGGATTCTCAGAGCTACCTCTAGCTACTCCTAGATCAGGCGGGTGTTTATAAAAGATGTTATGTTGTTGGTGGTGGGATGTTGTGGTTCACCATCCTAGATGTTCATGGGAGTACTGGGGTGTGATTCTAAGGGGTGCTGGGTAAGCCAAAGGATCTTTGTGGTACGTGGGTACCACTAAGTGTGGAACACATGTCTCAGCCCATAGCTCTGTATCATGTGGCGGCATATGATACAGGGTTTTGATGATACTGTGTCACCATCCTTGTTGAATCGGACGACCAAGATGTCGGCGTCATAAACTGATTCGGGTCCACCATGTTTGTTCATGGCTTTAATCAGGGCATCGGTCTCAGCATGTAAATAAATCTTATGATCTTTCCCAAGTCGCTTGGCCCAGTATGCCTGTATTGGGTGTGTCTTAAGTTTATTGCGACCCAGAGACAGGGTTCTGCCTCTGGGTCCAATGATCATTGCAACATGGTTTTGAAAAGGGACTTTTGTCCCCTGCGTTTTTTTCTGTGTGATCCTACGGTCACTGGCATACTCCCTTAGTTTATTAATGTGCCCCTGATATATATCGTCATCCTCTCGCATAAGATGGATCATCTAATATTCCCCAGACCAGAATAGAACTTATCAAGGTCTGACAAGAACTGATTGATCTCAGTAAGACTAAGTTGCTCATAAGGTGTGGCTGATACAGTCTCGATATAGTCCTTGACCAGATCAGAGTGTTCTTCTGTGCCCTTAGGCTGTTCTTTGTTTGTCATTCTATCCATGTCTCCATGATGTTAAATATTTAGTAAGGCCATAGTGGCAACTGGTTTTTGTATAGACCAAATTTACGTGGCGGATGTAGTGACGCATCTGATTTCTTGGGGGTATCTGTGTTGACCTTGGTCACCGAATGCTCATTCCAAATCTTTACATAAGCATTAGACTCCCCCCATTTATCTGTGAATTGTTTATATGTCATTCCACTATATACGTCGTCTTCCATATCCATTAGCAAGCTTTTGACTTTTCCCATAATCCTACCTCCGAGGCATGTTGGTGTTGATGATAAAAAACAGGATGATTGCAGGGATAATGAACAAGAATAAATCCATTATGCTGCGATCCTTTGGCTATCATTGGTCAAGGTCTTCCAAGCATCAGACTTGATCCATGAATTAACCCGGGTATTGCGTCGATCCAGACGCTCATGGTGTGTGTCATTAGCAGAACGACTAAGACCAAATCGCTCTGAATCGTGGGATGCAAAGAATGTCATGGCGCTATACAGAGACC
>Ga0099847_1000610_pt1 | contig 12070 bp, 19 predicted proteins | sample CB_VirMetaG_2_FD_78178 | JGI IMG/M metagenome (GOLD analysis project Ga0099847, IMG submission 78178) | Freshwater to marine saline gradient viral communities from Chesapeake Bay - CB_1504_2 Viral MetaG | ecosystem: Environmental > Aquatic > Marine > Coastal | place: USA: Chesapeake Bay...
TGCCAATACACATATGAATCAAGTAATGGAAGGAAAAATACAATTATGATTACAAAACAAGCAATTAGAAAAGGAGTTGAAGTTCAATGTAACGGAAAAACTTTAACCAAAGAGCAAATTATTTCTAAAGGAGAAAATTGGAGTGAACACTCAGAAAATTTCTTTAGAAAAATGCTTAAACAAGGAGGTAAATTTAGCCTTAAAGGAGATCAATTTATTATATCAACTCCTGATTTACTTTTAAATAATAAAGGTGAAGTTGAATCTGTATTTAAAGAAGACGAAGAAGAAGACTAAATATGATCACTTCAGTTAAAATAAAAGATAAAATAATTTTTGGAGAATCCACTCCATTTATTCTAATTTCAGGACCTTGTGTTATTGAAAATGCTGAGCATACTTTTTTTATGGCAGAACAAATAAAAAAAATTACAGATAAATTAAACATTCCTTTTATTTTTAAAGCATCTTTTGATAAAGCAAACAGGACAAAATTAGAAAATTATCGAGGGGTACCAATTGAAGAAGCAATCAAAATTTTTAGTAAAATTCGTAATGAATTAAATATCCCAGTTACTACTGATATTCATGAACCTTGGCAGGCTGATGCTTTAAAAAATTGTATTGATTTAATCCAAATCCCTGCGTTTTTATGTAGGCAAACTGATTTATTAGTTGCAGCAGCTAAAACAGGGTTACCTGTTAATATAAAAAAAGCTCAATTTGTAAATGGTGTTGATATGGAACGAGCTGTTAATAAAGTTGTAATGTCCGATAACAATAATGTTATTTTAACTGAACGTGGAAACACTTTTGGGTATGGAGATTATATAGTAGATATGAGGAATTTGCTTATTATGAAAAACTATGCCCCTGTTATATTTGATGCAACCCATTCAGTTCAAAAAGGATGTTCTGGGGGTAGTAGTGGTTCAAATAAACATTTTGTAGAACCCTTAGCAAAAGCAGCAGCTGCAATTGGTATAGATGGATTATTTTTAGAAGTTCATAATAACCCAGATAATGCCTTGTCAGATGGTACAAGTAGTATTACATTAAATAATCTAGAAAATGTTTTAAATAATATTTGTAAAGTTATTAATTAAAAATTATGAATATATATGTTGATATAGATGAAACTATTTGTTTTTATGAAAATAGGGAATATATAAATCCCGATTATTCAACTGCAATCCCTCATTATGAAAATATAGAAAAAATAAATAAGCTATATAGTGAAGGACATACAATTACTTACTGGACTGCTAGAGGTGGTACAACAGGTATTAATTGGTATGATATAACTAAATCTCAACTTCAAGAATGGAAATGTAAACATCATGATCTAATGGTAGGGAATAAACCACCATACGATTTATTAATTTGTGATAAAACCAAAAGAATAGAAGAAATATGAAGATTTTTTTAGACACACTAGAATTGGATTCAATTCAGAAATACTCAGATATGGGTATATTGACCGGAGTTACTACAAATCCTACTTTGGCAAAAAGACATGGTATGATTGATGATATCGATATGATTAAACAAATCAGAGGAGTAATGCCAGTTGGTGAGATTCACGTTGAAGCGTGGGGTACTACTAAAGATGAAATCTTATCTAACATCGAACGATTGAAAGTAAAATCGAATGACATCGATTTAGTTTTTAAAATTCCATTCTCGCCAGCAGGTATTGATGCATGTAATACAGCAACAAGTAAGGGTGACAAAACAAATATGCACTTGATATTTTCACACAATCAAGCAATATTATGTGCTAATGTGAATTTTACTTATATATGCCCCTTAGTAGGTAGACTTGATGATGCAGGTCATGATGCCTTATTGTTTATATCCGAACTTACAAATATAATGGTTGATACTAAGATTATGGTATCGAGTGTTAGACATCCTATGCACGTTGTTAAAGCTATAAAAGCAGGAGCTGATGTTATAACAGTACCTTTAAAAGTTTTAGAACAAATGTTTGAACATCCATTAACTACAACCGGTATTGAATTGTTTGAAAAGGATATACAATCATGAAACAATTAGAAACTACACCTTGGTTTATTTGTAATAAAGACGATACAAATTATTGTGTATATGTTGATACTGACTCCAATTATTACAATGCTGAGCCTATGCTTAGGCATCTCCACCCTAATTTTGATGATATGTCAGAAGAAGCAAGAGATGAAGCACTTGAAAAAATTGCACTTACATATCAAGATCTAATTACTAAATCTTATGATAACTTAGCTTTAGAAGCATTTAATATTAAAGATCATAGATTTGATATGAAAACTGAATGTATGATTCGTGCTGGTTATTTTAGAGCTACTCGTAGATATGCTCAATGGATTACTAAAAAAGAAGGTGTCCCTACTGATGATTTAGACATTAAAGGGTTAGAGTTTATGAAAGCTAACTTCCCCCAAATATTTAGTGATTTCTTTAAAGATGTTTTACAAAGAGTTATTAAAGGTACCCCACAAAAAGAAATTGATGAGTTATTAAAGGCATTTAGATCTAAAGTATTAGCTGATGATATGGATATTACAATTTTAGGTAACCCTACTCGTGTAAAAACTTTAGAAAAATACCTAGGCTCTAAACCAGGCCCTGGGGAAATGTTTTCAGCTATTCAACAAGGAGCACCTGCCCCTGTAAAAGCATCTATTAAATATAATGATTTACTTACGTTTTGGAAATTAGATAAACAACATTCTAAAATTACTCAAGGTGATAAAATCAAATGGATTTATTTAAAAGATAACCCATATAGAATTGATGCCTTAGCATTCTTAGACTTTGATATGCCAGATAAAATTCGTACATTACTGGCTCAATATGCAGATACAAATAAATCTTTCGAAACAATTTTAGAAAGCAAATTAATAGGATTTTATAATGATTTAGGTTGGGACTTAAACTTAAACCCTTATCGAAATTTATTTTTTAATTTTTAGTTATGATAAACAAAAACGAACTACAATCAACAATTGGTAAATATCATCTAAATGGATTAATTGAATCTGTTAAATGGAGTATTGCATATAACGCATTAACTATTGATTTCCAATCCCCATACAAGGACATGATTGGACGCGTTAATCACGCGTCATTCCCATTAAAAGACGCAGAAATCGCTATATATGACACATCAAAACTAAATAAGTTATTAGGTATTACTAGTGGTGAAGTATTTATCAATTTAACTAAACCTGAACAAGCAAAAATTTATGATAAATTAGTTATATCAGATTCAACTTATACTCTTAATTATACTCTTAGTGAATTACTTTTAATTCAAAAAGTAGGTACAGTAGATGATCCTGATAATTATAAAATTATTACACAATTAGATGGTGATAGTATTAGTGCTCTTATTAAAGCACATAATGCACTTGAAAGTGATAATGTAATTGTTTCAATTGATAGAGATTTAGATGGTCAAGATGTTTTAGTTATGTCTTTTGGTGATGATTTAAAACACACTAATAAAATTGACTACCAGATGCCTTTTACTACTTTAACAGATATTAAATATGGAACTCGAATTCCATTTGATTCTAAAATGATTAAAAATATATTGAATAATAATAAAGATGCTACCGAAGCTACTATGAAAATCAGTTCAGAAGGTTTAATGAAATTTGAATTTAAAGGGGAGAATTGGAATAGTTTTTATTATGTTGTGAGGAAAGCAAATATTTAATATACGTATACATGAATATAAAATTGCGGAGCTAGGGCACGCTTGTTATATTCACAATTAAATTAACCGAGAGCTTCGGCCTCACAAATAAAATGATATGAGTACATTATTCGATGAACGCACACCGTTCGATTTATTATTTCGTAATTTGTTCAAAGCAGATTCAGGATTTCAACCTACAACGTTTGAAACCAAACAACCCCACCCACTAGATATTTATTATGACGATGAAGGGCTTCATTTTGAAGTTGCCTGTACTGGTCTAACTAAAAAAGATATTCAACTTGAAATTGATGGAGATCTTTTACAAATTATCTATGAAAAACCAAGTGAAGAAGAAGATTTTAGCAATTATGTCTATAAAGGATTAGCTAAAAGATCTTTTAATTTAGGCTATAAAGTAGCAGCTAAATTTGAACTTGAAAAATTAGAAGCAGAAATGAAAGATGGTTTACTCCATTTGTTTGTCCCAACTGCTGAATCTAAGAAACCAAAAACCATTAAAATAAAATAAAAGTTTTGTAAAAAAAGCGTGTCCTAGCGCGATTTTATTCGTATATTCACGGAAATAAAAATATATAAAGTTATGGCTAAACCTAGCAAATCAAATTTGCGATTTATCAAAGACCCCCAACTGGATCCTTATTATATCCAATTGGACGAATATTGTTATATCGCACAAAAATCTACATTTTCAGAAGCAGGACATGAGTACCAAAATACTTTAGGACATTACACTACATTAGGGGGTTGTCTTGAATCTATTGCTCGTGATGATGCTAAATCTACTAATTATGAATCATTAAAACATTTTGTAGAACGTTTTGAAGCTAAAACCAATGAACTTATAAACCTTGTTAAATAATTAATTATGAAAATTGAAGCATTATATAATGCCATTATTGTTAAGCCAGTCGAAATAGAAGAGACTCGTTATGGTAACATTGTTGTACCTGATTTAGGTAATGACACAAATAAAACAGCAGAAGTTGTAGGTGTAGGTCCAGGCCACACAATCTTTGGAGGAAGTTTTTTAGAAACCCAACTTACAGAAGGAGACATTGTAGTTCTTCCTACTATGGGATTCACTAAGTTTGAATACGAAGGTCAAGAATACTGGATTGGAAAAGAAAATGAAGTTTTAGCTAAAATAAATAAATAAAATGAGTAAGATAATTGAATTTGGTCCTGAAGCACGCAACCAATTAGTTTCAGGGATTGATAAGTTAGCAGATGCAGTAGTTGCAACTTTGGGTCCTAATGGACGTAATGTAGTTATTTCAAATGGAGGTGTACCTCAGTCTACTAAGGATGGAGTTACAGTTGCTAAAAGTATTTCTTTAAGTGATAATGTAGAAGAAGCAGGAGCTTCAATGGTAAAACAAGCAGCTATAAAAACTGCTGATGTTGCTGGTGACGGTACTACGACATCAACTTTATTAGCTCGTGAAATGGTAAAAGCAGGTTTATCTCATCTCAATAATGGAGATAATGCTGTTGAAATTAAGCGTGGTATTGATAAAGCTGTTGGAGAAGTAGTAGAAGAACTTCGTACTAATGTTTCTCAAGATATTACTGAAGAAAATCAACTAGAACAAGTAGCTACTATTTCTTCTAATAATGATACAGAAATAGGTAAACTTATAGCTACTGCAATGAGTAAAGTAGGACGTGAAGGAGTTGTTACTATTGAAGAATCAAAATCAGGAGAAACTTATCTTGAAACCGTAGAAGGAATTCAATTCCAACGTGGTTTTAAATCTCCCTATTTTGTAACTAATAATGCTACAATGTCAGCTGTATTAGATAAAGCTTATATTCTAATTGCTGATGAACGTTTTACTAATGTGAAAGATCTTCTTCCTGTGTTAGAAGGTGTATCTGGAACTGGTCGTCCTCTTCTTATTATCGCTGAAGATATTGATAATGAAGCACTCGCAACTCTTGTTGTTAACAAGATGCGTGGAACACTAGCAGTGTGTGCCGTTAAAGCTCCTGATTTTGGAGATCGTCGTAAACTTATTCTTGAAGATATAGCTGCACTAACAGGTGGAGAAGTATTTAGTAAGGAAAAAGGTATGGATCTTAAAAAATTCTCTTGGGACTGGTTCGGTGAATCACGTACGGTAACTGTAACTAAAGAACAAACTACAATTGTAGATGGAAAAGGAGAATCAAAACGAATTGAAGCACGTATTGAAGAGCTACAGCAACAAATCGAACAAGCGACAACGCCGTTTGAAGTTGAAAAGCTCCAAGAAAGGCTCTCAAAATTCGTCGGAGGAGTGGCAATAATCCACGTTGGTGGAAACACAGAAACCGAAATGAAAGAAAAGAAGGATCGTGTTGATGATGCTCTTAATGCAACAAAAGCAGCAATCGAAGAAGGTATTGTTGCAGGTGGTGGAGCAGCTTTAATTTATGCTCGTGAAGCTATTATTAAAGATAATGTTGGTGCTCAACTTGTATATAAAGCTTGTGGTCGCCCATTTGAACAAATTTTAACTAATGCAGGCTATGATCTATCAGCTGCTAAGATTCTTGGTATGAAGGTTTCTGAAAGTAGAATTGGAGATAAGTTTCATGGTTATAATTTAAAAACTGAAACAGTTGAAAACCTAAGAACAGCTGGAATTATTGATCCAACTAAAGTAACTCGTACTGCAATTGAAAGTGCAGCTTCAGTTGCTGGAACTATTTTATTAACTGAATGTGTCGTAGTTGATGATCCAGATACAAAAGATGAAGTAGATCCTATGGCTGGAATGATGAATGGTATGATGTAATGAAGGAACAACAAGAATTCTTAGAATTAATAGCAACTAGAGTTCCCCCTGGTGATCGTTGGTCACTAGAGGGGGACAAAGTTGTCCATAAATCTCTTACTGAAACTTTAGAAGCATGGTTTGCTAAAACTGGCCAAAAAGCCCAATTTAGACTTGCTCCTTTAGAAGGAAAACTTTATGTTATACGTACTGAAGAAGTAGAAGTTAAAGTTGAACCTCCTAAGAAATTTAACATATATGGGGATTATTAAATGAATTGGTCCTACATCCCAGAAGATAAAGATGGTGCCTTAGTAACCTATGCTACAACAGTTCCTATAGAAGGAAAATGTACTTGGCAAGCTGATACTTTAGATTATCTTTTATCTTTTTACAATAAAAACACATTTCGTAGATGTATTGATGCAGGAGCTAATTATGGGTTTTTATCTGTAGGATTTTCTAAATATTTTAAAAATGTAGAAGCATTTGAACTTTCTTCTGATATTAGACATCATTTAGGTATTAATGTAAAAAATATTCCTAATATTAGAGTCCACCAAAAAGGACTTTATGATACTACCACATCAGTTAATTTTGAACTTAGAGAACAATCAGGTGCTAGTGGTATTATAGGACATGGGGGGGTAACTGAACAAGTTACTACTTTAGATTCTTTTAATTATGATGATGTAGACTTATTAAAAATTGATGTAGAAGGTGCTGAGGAACATTTAATAAGAGGAGCTAAAAATACTATAAAAAAATGTCTACCTATTATTTGCTGTGAAATTCATTGTGGTAGGGATATTGGATCTTTTAAAAGAAGACAATATATCTTTAAATTTTTAGATAGTTTAGGGTATAAGTTAGTTGATGTTAGACATGCTGATTTATTATTTATTGCTTAATTTGGAAATATAAATATAAATTCGTATATTTACACTATGGTAAAAAATGATCATACATTATTAGTTGAAAAATATCGTTCAAAAACATTAGATAGTTATGTTGGAAATGAGCATATTAAAAGAACTATCAACCAATATATTTCCCAAAATGATATTCAAAACCTTATTTTTTATGGCCCCGCTGGTACAGGTAAAACGACTTTGGCTAAGCTTATTGTTAATAACCTTAATTGTGATCACTTATATATCAACGCAAGTGATGAAAGGGGTATCGAAACTATTAGAGATAAAGTTTCCGGGTTTGCTAGCAGTGCTTCATTTAAACCACTCAAAGTGGTTATCTTGGACGAGGCAGATTTTCTTACGATACAGGCACAAGCTTCACTTCGAAATGTAATTGAAACATTTTCTCGTAGTACACGTTTTATTATGACTTGTAATTACGTTGAGCGGATAATTGATCCACTTCAATCACGTTGTCAAGTACTTAAAGTCATCCCACCTAGTAAAGGTGATGTTGCTAAACATATTGCTTGGATTCTGGGAGAGGAAAATACTAGTTTTGAACTACAAGATATAAAAACAATTACCAACCAATTCTATCCAGATCTACGTAAATGTCTTAATACTGTTCAACTATCTACTCAAGATAATAAATTAGTAATAGATAAATCAGTATTAGTGTCATCTAATTACATGGCTCAAATATTAAAAGAATTAAGTAATGCTAAACCTAAATGGCGTGAGATTCGTCAGATTATTGCTAACGCAAATGTTAGTGATTTTGAAGAGCTTTACCGTTATCTTTATGATAACGCTCATGTATATGCAAGTAGTAAGGAAGGAATGGTGGCAATTTATATCAACGAATATAGTTACCAATCCAACTTCCGTATTGATAAAGAAATCAACTGTATGGCACTCATACAGAAATTAATCGAGTTAAAATAATATGAATTATCAAACCTTAGTATTTGGAGATAGGCATTTTAAATTAGTTCGAACTTTACAAGAAACACCTAAGTTTTCAAAGGGTATTCCTGATCTTAAATTACTTTGGAATTGTGATACAGTTTTAAAGAAAAATGGAATGCTTTATTTTTGTAGAGCAATAGAAAATATAGAATATGAAGAACTTTCTTAAATTTGCTATTATTTGGATTAGCCAAAATTTAGCCGTACCTTTTTGGATGGTTGGTCATATTCATTTAATGACTACAATTTATGAAGACATACATGAGATCTTAGCCAGCTTAGGTATGAATATAATAGTATTAATTGGCTTTATTTTAGATTATAAACAAAACAAAAATTAAAATGGCAAAACAACCTCAAATGAATGTTGATTTAAACAACACCGAATCTGTAGAACATAAGAATGGTAAGATTTGGACTCAGGGATTTATTATTAGAAAAGTTTCAAAATTTGTAGCGGGAACAGATGAAGATGCTATGATGCCAATTCCAATCTTTTATGATTCTGTTAGCGGAGAAATTTTACAAGCAACCCTACCAAAAGAATTAAGAGATGACCAACCCAAAAAACCTCTTCGAGTGGTTGACTGAGATAACAGTTAATAAAACTCCTATTGCAGAAATTTCGGAAGAATCATGGGATAAATTTAATTCTTACATGATACATAGATACGTATCGATGGATATAAATTACATAGATATTGTAAATTATGTTCAAAAGATTAATCCACAAAGTAAGAAACAAATTTATTCCATCTATAGAGAAATGATTCCAAAGAAAAAAGTCTGGTTAAAGTACATTAAAAACGAAAATAAAAAAAATTATCAAGAATTAGCTGAATATATTGCTGATTATTATGGATGCTCCTTAGGTGAAGCGGATCATTATATTGATATTTTAGGTATTAGTGTTAGAAGTATTCTTTGGAAAATGGGGGTTGAAGAAGCTGAAACTGAAAAATTAATTCAAAAAGCAAAGTTATGAGTACCTTAAGAGATATGCTTTATACATCAGCCCATGCCGATAGAGCTAAAGCACTTTTAACCTTAGATCTGTTAGAGAATCACCAATCAGGTATTGGTGACCATTCAACAGATGATTTTTATAAAAATGCTGAAGAAGCTCTTGCTATGTTAGTAGAAGCTGATGATCGTTTAGAAGCAATTGAAAAATATTTAAATAATAAACAAGTTATATAAAATGTCAAAAAAATTAGGTTCTAATATTAAAGCAAGTGAAGTTATTAAAAAAGAGTATCCTCATATTTACGATGGTTATATGGCTATCGTGGAAGAGCAGTTGGAGTTATTTAGCAAAAAGCATTTGGACTACGGTATGGCTAACATTAGCGCTGGTACTTTACTTGCTACTGAAGAAGAAAGGGCTTTTGCTCTCACAGGACTTTGGTATAGAATAAGCGATAAAATTAGTAGATGGAAAAACCTATTAATCAGTAATAGAGCTATTAACAATGAACCTCTAACTGACACATACCAAGACATAGTTAATTATGGTATAATTGCTCAATTAGTAGAGCGAGGTTTATGGAAAAAATAAACTGTGAAAGACTTAATTTGCATAACAGCACATTGTCCTAACGCTGAAAAAAGAAAAATATTACTTGATTTAGTTTTAGGATTACAACCTATTAGAGATGACTTTGATATAATGGTTGTAAGTCATACTCCTATTACATTTGATGTACAAGAAAAAGTAGATTGGGCAATTTATGATAAGGATAATGAATTATTAACTGAATGGAAATATCAAAATTCTCCTTGGTTTCATCCTGAAAGTAAGCATATTCAATCTATATTTTTTGGTGCTGGAAATACTTACCTCCCAGTACATAAACAATTAATTACTGGGTATTCTTTAGCTAAAACTTTTGGATACGAAAAAATTCATATAACTGAATATGATGCCCATTATAAGGATTTTACTGAATTTTATAATAATTCTAAAGTTTTAGATGATTATGATGCTATACTATACAAAAAACCTGATGGTTATGGGGAAATTAATATTGAATGGGGGTTAGGATGTTTTCATGCTGCTAAAATTTCTTCTTTAGATAAAAGAGCATTTAATTATACTAGTGATTCTATAAAGGAAGAATTAGAAAATGCTTCAATTAAAACTACTGAAAAAAGAACTGAAGATATATACACAGCAAATAATAATAAAGTTTTATTTAAAGACCATAAACTTCTTACTCAAAATGGTAATCAAATAAGATTAGTTAATTTTCATGCTTTGGATCTAGATATGCAATGGGCTGTTCCTGTTTACGATTCAAAAATTAATCAAATTGTATTTGTCGGGTGGAATGAGTCATCAGATAAACCTTGTAATGTAACTGTTATTATTAATAATTCCCGAGTTTTAAATTTCCCAAATCTTAAAAAATTACGTTGGTTTATAGAACCTCTTGGATCCCCAGAAGAAATATCAGATATTACTATTCTAATAAATAATAAATTAAAACGACATATCCATCTCCACCCAGATAATATAGAAGAGTTTAAATATTATAATTTTATCAAAGATGACTAAAAAAATAGATTTATTTAAAGTTTTTATGGCACCCACAGCTGCTGAAGAAGTATCTAAAGTATTAAATAGTGGTTACATTGGTCAAGGACCTAAAGTTAATGAATTTGAAAACCAACTGCAAAATCATTTTCAACATGATTACATCCAGACTGTAAATGCAGGAACATCTGCATTGCATTTAGCTCTTCATTTATTGAAAAAACCCTCTATAAACAACCAAAATTATGATGGTGTAGCTTTTTGGGATTCAAAATGGCCAGGATTAAATTCAGATGATGAAGTTTTAGCTACTGCTATGACTTGTACTGCTTCAAATTGGCCTATTCTAGCAAATGGTTTAAAAATTAAATGGGTAGATATTGATCCAAAAACATTAAATATGGATCTTGATGATTTAGCTCGTAAAATTACTCCTAAAACTAAAGTTATTATATTAGTTCATTGGGGAGGTTATCCTATTGACTTAGATCAAGTAAAAGCTATACAGGATAAAGCATTCCAGATGCATGGTTTTAGACCTGCTGTAATTGAAGATGGTGCCCATTCATTTGGTTCAAGTTATAAAGGTAAACCTATTGGAACTCACGGTAATTTGACTATGTTTTCATTACAAGCCATTAAACATATTACTTCAATTGATGGTGGTTTATTATTTTCCCCTCATAAAAAATTACATGATAGAGGTAAATTAGCTCGTTGGTATGGAATAGATCGTGATGGAGATAAAAAAGATTTTCGTTGTGAAGCCGATATTGAAGAATGGGGATTTAAATTCCATATGAATGATGTTTGTGCTACTGTTGGAATTGAAAACTTTAAACATTTAGACGAAATAGTTTCTAAACATAAAGCAAATGCTGCTTATTATGATAAAGAATTACAAAATATCCCTGGTGTAACCCTTCTAGAACGTAAACTAGGACATGATTCAGCATTTTGGATTTATTCTATGTTAGTAGAAAACCGTCCTAATTTTTACAAATGGATGAATGAATGTAATATTACAGTATCTCAAGTCCATGAACGAAATGATAAACATACTTGTGTAACTAAATACCGTTCTCATCTTCCTTCATTAGATGCTACAATTGATAATATAGTATCAATTCCTGTTGGTTGGTGGGTAAGTCAGGAAGAA
>Ga0099847_1000619_pt1 | contig 11984 bp, 6 predicted proteins | sample CB_VirMetaG_2_FD_78178 | JGI IMG/M metagenome (GOLD analysis project Ga0099847, IMG submission 78178) | Freshwater to marine saline gradient viral communities from Chesapeake Bay - CB_1504_2 Viral MetaG | ecosystem: Environmental > Aquatic > Marine > Coastal | place: USA: Chesapeake Bay...
AAGAACTTGTTCTTCTTTAAAAAACTCTCAAAGTCCCGCAGCCGGAAGTAGGTTATGCCGGACTCTTCGTCGGTCCACGGCTTACGAAGCAGTATCTCTTCACGGTCTTTAGCCTGTTGAAGATGACGGCAGAACTCTTCTAGGTAATCATAGAACTGACCGCTCGTACTGGCATCCTCTGACACTTCCATGATGGCGGACTCGTTGTCCCTCATCTCTGTCATCATTGCAGAGATGCGGCTCTCCCACACCACCTTGCTAACAGTGCGCGGCATGAAGCTGAGTTGCTCCATGCAGGCTTTTTGAAACGCGGGCTGGGACAACAGGGCTTCTGTATCTAGCTCAAGCGGCTCGCCGTTTACATCCATGAACCAGACCGGCGGGTCGGAGTTGTACTTTCTGAGGTTTGCAACAATAGCCCCTTGAGCCGCGGCACCTATGCCGTGCTTTCTGGTCATGCAGAGTTCTTTGTTACAATGCGAGACGATAGGTGCGTCGCTACATCTGTAGGCATACTCCTTCTTATCAAGCTGCTTGGCTATGATGTTGATCTCACTGAGCGGCAGCGGCGGCGACAGGAACTCGTTGTTGTACCTTAGTATCTCTGTTTCCCAAGAGTCGGGGAACGCCTTACGCAGATACACACCTATATTGAACAGGCCGTTGTTACGCCCGCCCTCGCTGATTAGCTCCTTACACAGATGCTGTAGACAAGGTGGCCCGTCGCGCATAACGATTGCGCTTTTGTCACTGTCAGACAGTTGTAGCTTCATCACCTCTTCAGGTGTCTGCTTGTGCTTCTCGTATTGAGCTATGAAGTCTTCCAGCGTGATACTGACGCCCTTGTCATCAAAGCCGTAGCGCAGGCCGTCTTCAGCATCAAAGTAGGGTAGGTTTAGAAAGTTACCTACATCGCCGCGGTCTAGGTGCAGCTTAACTTGCTTGGGAAAGATCTCGCTGCCGCCGTAACCCAGCGCAGCCGATAGTTGTTGCAGCGTAGACTGCATATCCTTGGCGTCTATCCACTCTGTAGTGAACAGAAAGCAGTGCGCTCCGCCAGACTTTGAGCGGGTCACAACTAATGGAAGCTTGAGCTTCCTGATCTTTTGAATGAGCAGTTTGTGGTCTAACGGATACTGATCAACGTCGATACAGCCCCAGACGCACTGGTCTTGCTCGTTAATTGGAATAATACCAATGGCCGCGCCTTTTCCCGAAAGGTGGCCTTCCCATAGTTCCGTGGTCCGTGGTTCGCGTAAGATGGCAGCCCTACCGGAGTTCTTCCCATTCGCTTGGGTTTTCTCCACCTTGTAGGTGCCATACGCCGCTTCAAGGCCGCGGAATATATGTTGAAACTTTTCTACAGACATAGTTGCCCCCAAAAAGGATGGGGCGGCAAGACGACAGGAGCCTCCCCCGTCTCACCACCCCAACTGGTTAGAACGGTACGTCAGAGTCGTCGTTTGACGAAGTTGCTGCCGCGTCGTCCTGATGCTTTACAACCACTTCTCCGGTTGTAACGCTCTGGGCAAACGTCTTGGCCTGTCCATATAGACCGGCGTCTTGTACCGGCCCTTCAAGGCTCATTTCCCAACCGTGCCAGCTTCCTTTGCTGTTTTCTTCTGACACAGTCTTGATGTTGTAGACATGGCTGAACCGTGGTGGTGTGAACGGGCCGTTCTTGCCCTGCATGACCCGTGAAGAGATCATGCTGTTCCACTTACGGCTTTTCTTTAACTGCGTAGACTTCATCGCAATCAACGCTGTTTCAGAGGATCCATCCTCGTGGGTAACGATCACAAAATGCTGGTGAGTTTCTTCGATGTACTCACCTGATCCGTCCTGCACATATTCTTTATTATCTTCAGCAGAACGCTCAGTCTTTGGAATTGCTTCCCCCGGAGAATAGATAGCGGTTGGCCCGCCCGTTCCAGTGCCTCTGGGAGCCCATTGGATGAACCGACGCTGGTAGGCGCACGGAATGACCTTGAGGCCCTCCTTGCCGCTGTATACGGCCCCTGAGACGGTATTATATATATCACCCTTGCGGGCAGTCTCATGGGTGTCTAGAAGAGGATCCAGTCCGGACAGGATTTTGAGGAACGGTAGCGCAAGATCATCTTGCCCCATATTCTCCATACCCATACCGGCATCTTCTTCAAACATAGAAGGGTCAAACTGTATAATTTCAGCCGTGCCCTTTTCGATCACATCGTTTTTCTTGTCAGCCATTTTATTTACCTCTCTTAATAACTGCTCGTTGTCCGACATAGGCTCCAAATAGCTCCATCGGGAAGTCGTCACCATTCTCAACACGTTCCTTGACAAAGGCACGAAGCGTCTGTGAATGGATATCCGTTTTTTGTTCCGGAGCGTAACCTTCTTGCTCCGCAACGGCTTTAAACGCTGACGCTTGGTCATCTTCGCCTCGGCCAAACGAACACGTAATCGTATTTTTAATGATGTCGTCATAGCCGTGCTCCCGTAACCACTCATAAGCCGCGGGACGATTATCTACCGTACCGTGTTCACCTTTGGTAATTGACGCGCCATAGGTGGGCTTGACAACAACCTCTGAGCCGTCATCCAACTTCATTGAAGACAAACCTATTTCTTGAAGCATGGTTGGTAAGTCTTCATCCGTGAGCTTTTGCAAGCCTTTTTTAGCTTTCTTCAGATCACTCTCAAGAGACGCTATATACTCTTCTTCATCACGGATTTTTCGGGCCAGTTCGGCCACTGTCTTTAGACCATCTTGGTCTAGCTTTTCTACTCCAGTGGTAAGACTTGCTTCAAAGTCTTCTTCCATCTGGTCAAAGATATCACTCATATCGTGGTTCTCCGTTCGTTGTTAAAGGCACCGTTAGGGCCTTGACAAATACTTATATATGCTTATATTGTCTCAGTGTCAAGGGAGAAAATTATGGGAAAATACAAATTTAAGACTCAGCCGTTTGACCACCAGCGCAAGGCGCTTGAAGATTCGTGGTCCGCGGAGTTCTATGCGCTGTTCATGGAGATGGGAACAGGCAAGTCCAAGGTGGCTATTGATACAATGGGTATGCTTTACGAAGCCAAAGAGCTTGGAGCGGTCCTCATCATTGCACCAAAAGGGGTCTATGACAACTGGGTAAAAGGTGAGATACCCACCCATCTACCTGACCGGATCGAAAGACTGGTTGTGCGCTGGACGCCGTCTACTTCTAAGAAGTTTCAAGAGGAAATGAAGGAGATCGTGTATCAGCCGTTTGACGGGCTGAAGATATTTGTAATGAACGTCGAGGCGTTGTCCACGCCGCGTGGTACGAAGGCCGCATATACCTTCTTGGCTAAGAACCCCGCTAATATGGTGGTAGTTGACGAGAGCACGACGATCAAGAACCGTAAGGCTACGCGCACCAAGAACGTGATGATGCTGGCAAAGGACGCCAAGTACAAACGTATCCTGACAGGCTCCCCTGTCACCAAGTCCCCTATGGATTTGTTCAGCCAGTGTTCGTTCCTGTCGTCTGAGGCACTTGGCTTCAACAGTTACTACGCCTTCCAGAACCGCTACGCCATTGTACAAAAGCGCACGATGGGGGCCAGAAGCTTTCAAGAGATATCGGGCTACCGGCGGCTGGACGAGCTCAATCTGAAGCTGGACAGTTTTAGTAACAGGGTTTTGAAAGAGCATTGCCTTGATCTGCCGCCCAAGATGTACATCCGGCGGGACGTACCGCTTACTACAGAACAGGAAAAAGCATACATTCAGATGAAGAAACTGGCGCTTGCCAAGCTGGATAACGGCGAGCTTGCGACTACATCTAGTGTTTTGACACAGATTATGAGGCTACAGCAGATATGCTGCGGGCACTTGCAGTCCGACGAGGGCGAGCTAGTCACGCTGGCAAGCAACCGGTACAAGGAACTAATTGATGTAGCTGAAGAGTTACAGGGAAAAGCAATAATTTGGGCGACGTATACACACGACATCCAACAGATAGCTTATGCCCTGCGCGACCGCTTTGGGCCCGAAGCGGTCGCAACCTATTACGGAGAGACGGCTCAAGATGAGCGGCAGGATATTGTAGATACGTTTCAAGATAAGGACAGTCCGTTGCGGTTCTTTGTGGGGCAGCCCCGCACGGGCGGCTACGGTATCACGCTGACTGCGGCTAATACTGTTATATACTTTAGTAACAGCTACGATCTGGAGATCAGGTTGCAGTCTGAGGACAGGGCGCATCGCATCGGACAAGAGCAAAAGGTCACATATATAGACCTCGTCTCGCCAAAGACGATTGATGAGAAGATACTGAAAGCGTTGCGCGGTAAGATTGACCTTGCCGGTAAGGTACTTGGAGAAGAGGTCAGGGCGTGGCTGGTTTAGCGCCGCCTTGGATAAGGGAATACGCTTCCAATGCCTTGGTGCACTGCGCCGCCTCTAGCGAAGTCTATGGTTCCGATAAGTCCATAACCCGTACCGACTTTTCCCGCGGTCACGTCAAAGCCGCCTACCTTGCCTATATTAAGACCGGCTCCGGATAAGGCGTCCGACACAACGTCTTGAGTGCTTGTTGGGGTGCCGGTGTTTACGTCTGTTGGGGCGTTTACACCAATATTACTGCTATAACCAGACAGCCCCGAATAACCAGACAGCCCCGTGACAGACGGTGCGTTACTAACGGCGCTGACGTTCTGAGATACAGAAGAGGTAGGCGCGGAAGCTATAGCAGTAAAATTATCACTGATAGATTGCGCTTTGTTCGCCGAAATTGCTGCGGCAATGTTGTTAGAAATGTTTTGATTAGCTTGAGCTTGTTCAGTGCTCATTCCCGAGGTTTGATTACCGGAAGGAGTTCCGGTTGAACCGGGCCCTATACCAACGCCGGTTGGGCCGCTGTAACCTTGGTTAGAAGGAGAGTTTGCGCTCTGCTCACCGCGAAAGCCCGTGCTGGGCATGTCGTCCCTTGAGGATGTAGGGGCGTTTTGAACGTCGTTAGGGTCTTGGGCCGAAGAACTACCACCGCCGCCATCACCACCAAAGCAGCCAAATTTAATCTCAAACTCGTCCTTGCCTTCATAGATATCATTGAGGCCATCATACCAACGCTTTTTATACACAGCTATGTCTCCGTCCTACAATGTCTTCCTGTACGCCGGTAGCGTACCCTTTTTTCTTGCCGTTCATCTGCCGCAAGAACGTCGCTCCGTCATACGGATACACTTCGATATAGCGGCTGGTTAGCTCCTGTTGAACAAACCGGCCTATCTTCAGCGCGTTATTATACGGCGCAATGAAATCTATAACATAGAGTTTACCATCCGTATGCGGCGTAAACCAGTCTTCGGGCTGTAACTTTCTTGTCCCATCCTCGTATCCGTCTGCCGCTTCTTCTGTCAAAAAGGCATGTGTAAACAGGCCCGTGGGCCGCGGATAGATAGCAGTCTTGGCTGTTAGCTTGTTCTCGTACACGACAGTCATCTTCTTTGCTTCGATAGCGGGAAGAACAAGTCGTTCAAGATCAGACACATACCAGTCGCGGTGCATGTCGGACTTGAGCATCAGTTGTAGTACGTCTTGGATCATCCCATCAGGCTCCCGATACCTTGCTGACGGATCATTGCCGAAGCGGAATCGTTAGGGAACAGGGCAGCGTACTGTTGACGGTTCACCGGTCCGCTGGCCGCGGGCGGTGGAGGCGCTGCCGACGCAAGAGTGGTGGTGGGAGGTTCCACTCTTTGCGCCGGAACTGGTGGTGGTGCAGGCATAGCTGTTGGTGCGACAGAGCTAACTGGTCCTACGGGTGGTGGGGGTTCTGAAGAAACTTCCGGCTCTACAAACTCCTGTGCTCCCAGAGGAATAGCTCTTTGTCCAACCGCAGGAGCCACACCTATTCCAAAAGTACCTAGTTTATCTAGGAGCATGTTTATAATACCTTGTTTCTCAGCGGGAGAACGAGGCTTACGAAGAGCTAACGCTAAAAGCTCGGGGTTTAACAATATTTTTTCTAAAGCGTCGTACTCTTGTAGAGCCGGTATCTCTTGTGTCAACTGGCGCAAATATCTTGAACCCGCTTCTGCTTCAATAAGACCCGCGGCTCCGGAACGTCCTCCGGGCATGGCGCTTCCTACGGACGTACCTAACCTAGATCCTAAAATTCTTGTGTACATATCTATAAGGGCCGGAGTTTCTCCTTGAATAAGAGCTTGAGAAACATCTTGTTTTGTTTCGGATTTAATTATTGTCCGCAGACCTAGCTCTAAACCGGATACTTCTTTTTCCGTCATTATGTTATTGCTCATCATCCACTGAGCAACCGTTTCGCCCTCACGATTCGCTTTAGGTAATTGGTCAAAAAGCATGTTGTACGCGCCGCGAGCATTCAAACCTTCTACGCTGTATTGACCGCCTTTGGAAAAAGCTAAAGACAACACGCTATGTCTAACACCCTCTTTGGCCGCATCTAAATTCAAAGCGTCGGCGCTTATATTTAAACCTTTGTTTCTGATTAACCGTCGTAAGTTACGAGGATTTGATCCAGCTTTTATTAATTCAACTAAAGAATTAAGCTCGTTTGTTGGGTTATCCGAATTAATAGCTTTAAGTATTGCTTGTTCCGGGTTTTCTGCGCCAGTTAATTTTTTAAAAGCTTCTTGTTGCGCCGCTTTTTTCTGCAATCTTTTTATTGTGCCAAGTTTGTTTTCGTCTCCGGGTATACCTTTTAGGCGAGCCAAAAAGTTTCCGGCATCGCCCGCTTCGTCCATCATTTGTCCTATTTGCGGAAAGATTTCAAAAATCTTAGGGTTTTTTGCTCGGAACTGTTGCATAGCCTCGTTTTGTGCCGCAGCAATAGCCGCCGCGCTTTTCCCGGTTTTTGCTTCTAACGGAAGCTCAATTTCTCGTAAAGCTAATCGCAAAGTATCCGCTAAAACTTTGTTGGTTGTTGCGGTATAGTCTGCGACAGCTTCTTTTGTAACAATTTCGTACCCTGAATCGGAAGCATATTTATTTATCTGTTGCCCAAGCTCAGAGATCTGTTCTAGTTTTAAAGCCACGGCATCGGGCTGACCCGACATTAACTTGCTTGTTAACAGGTCCTGATCTACCACATCTTTCCCACGAGCGTTTTTCCCAATTATGTCGTTGCCGAAAGCACGTTTTAAATAAGTGTTGAAGGAATAAGAGATATCTCTTGCCGCGGCGTAATCGGGATTGCCTACCGCCCCACCGTTTAAATCATCTAAAGTAGCTTCTGCCAGATTATTGGCAATTCTTGCAAAATTAGAGTTTGTTGGCCCTTGTTCGGTGGCTGCTGTTCTTAACGTGCTATATAAAGAAGTCAAGTTAAGCTGCGTTAAAGGATCGGATACAACTCCGGTAGCTTGTGCTCCTTGCTGATTGGCAAGTTGCGCTATTAAAGACTCTCTTTTAAGTCTAATTAAATCTACAGTTTTTCCTTTTTGACGACCAAGTCTCGTTTCTAGCTGTCCAATCAACTGAATGTTTTCTGGAGTCACCTCATCCGTAATTCCCGCGTCCCGAAGAAGTCTAACAAAGCTGTCTCTTGCACCAAGGCCCTGTGCATTTTGAAAAGCTTCATCAAATTTAGCAACCGCGGGCAGTGCTCCAGATAAGGCATCCGTTGCGTCCAAACCTAGCTGCTGTTTATACTCAAGGATTCTGGCATTTATTTCTTTAAATTTAGGCGCAGCTATTAATAAAGTTTTATCTAAGTCGTCCATACCGCTTAACGTGGCATCCCATTCTTCAATAAAGTTTGGGACGGGGTTTTCAACAAAATCCCCTGTTTCTTGATCTACCCGGTAAAATGTTGGAACTTCCTGTCTAGGGTTTACCTTGCTCCATGCGTTCCTTTCTAATTTACGAAAAAGCTTCTTTTGGTTAAGAACCACTTGTCTTAATTTTTCACCTAAAATCTTACTGGCTTCGGGACCGCCATCTGGATAGATCTTTTGCACAGACTGAACAGTAGCTTTAATTGCGTTATCCATTCTTTTGTTTATTAACAAAGACAGTCTTTCCTGCATCATTTCTGACGCAACTTTCATTAGTTGCGGATCACCAGAACCGCGAAGCGCAAATATTTTACCCTTCATCATCTCCATGCTTTTTACAAAATCAGCTTCAAATTTAGCGCCCATACCCGCGCCACCGCGTCCTAGAACGGTCTGTTCTAACTGAGCAATAGCGGGGTTTTCAATGAACTGGCCTGAAAACATGCTTGTCTTTGGCTCGCCCTGAGCGGGCCTAAATTCAGGTTTTAATTCATAGCTAACAATTTTCCCGTCTTTTAAAACAGGATCTACCATACGAGCCTCTAGTTGCGCTAGATACTCATCTGGATCAAGATTATGATCGTTAAAAATTTCAAATATGTCGTCTATAGCTCTGTTTCTAGCTCGTTCTTGTGTGCCCACAATATCTAAAGGACGCCCCATAGCTCTGTTTTCACGTATTCTATTAACGAAGTTTTTACTTTTGCTATAAGCTAAAGGAGCAAACTTTAAAATAGATACAGCGGGAGCCAAACTGCCGACAGTTTCCGCAAGGACTCTTTTTCCGGGTTGTCGGGGGTATTCTGTTTCTTGTATGTTGACCAAGGCACCTGTGGCTGGAACTGCTAAAGTTTCTAACGCTAAAACACCAGCTTTTTGTGGAGTGTTCAAAGCTCTAAAGGATGCCCCACCGCTAACAAGTGCTTTTTCAGCAAAGTCAAAAACAGAAGTCGTTCCGCGAACCATTCTGCCCGAACGGTTTAGCTCTTTAGAGGCCTGTTTTGCCGCTTGCGACAAGGTGATGTCTTCTCCGGCTTCTTTAGCTGTTCTAAAAATCTTGTCTCTTAACGTGTTAAACTGACGAGTAGTGGGCGTTCCAGCAACTTTTCCTTGTAAATACTTTGTTATTAAAGGGTTTGCCATATCATCGGCAGATAAGACGGTTACCCGATTAGCTAGAGGTAAAGACCTCAAGCTGGAAATGGTGCTAAACATTGCTTTTGGTGCGGTAAACGGCATAAAAACAAACGGAGCTACATTACCCGCGGACTCATATGCTCTAAAAGTAGCTTCTGCTTTAGGCGTAAGATTTACTTCATTTAAACCCGTGAAAAGTTGATTAGCTATTGGCGTTCCTAAAAAAGCATCGCCAACAATAGATCCTCCTACAAACCCTGCAAGACCAGCCGCGGGCTTTGACAAAACGCCCAGTGGAGCGAGGGGTCCCGGAAGTGGAACATACGGGGGAGCCAAAGTAGCGGCTGTTTTTGCACCGGCAACACCTGCGGCAAAGCTGGAACCGCCGCGAGTTAAACCTCTAAGAAAAGCGTCTACCTCTGTTGGTGCTCCATCCTCTCCAAGAGTCTTTAGCGTACTAAACATTCTAAGAATTTGATCGTCGTCTAATCCCGAACCTTTTGCATCTGCGGGTAAACCAATCATGTCTAAGATAGGAGCGGTGCCCAGCTTTATTTGATCATAATCTGCCATACCTTTAAAATCAGGATTTTGATTTAAAAAGTTTGCTGTCATTTCGGCAAGAGCCGGACCCGCATCTTCTCCAAATTGTTCGTAAACAAATTGAATTTCATCTTTAGAAAAATCAATAGATTTTGCTGGATCAGGGGCGGCTACTTCCGGAGTCTCTGGAGCGAGTACCGTTTCGGCATCAGTGTTTGCGCCTACTACGTAAGGCGGCCCAAGAGCAAGATCGTCTGCTGCGGTTAATGTATCAGCCATTACTGCGCCGCCTCTCTTGCTTTACGTGCCTTCATTCTTCTTTCAACTTCACTCATAGCAGACATAAAGTCTTCATCAGCTACAAAACCTCTGTCAGGTATAGTCTCAAGCATCTTCAAAACACCTTCAATAGCAAAGTTTTGCTGTTCTGCTTGTTGACGAATAGCCGGGGTTGACGAACGAGATAAAGCAGAAAGATTGTTTCTGTACTCTGCTCTCATAAGGCGTTTTAATCCGACTAATTTTCTAACGGCATTTTCAGGGTTAGTTAAGAAAGCATCTGTGTTAGGAAACAAGTCTGCCAGACGTTGTTGTTCCGCTTCTGCAAATCGTGGGCTGTTAGCTAAAGCAACTCGACCTAAAATATTTACAGAATTTATAAAGTTTCCTGCCTCAACTTCGTCCGCAGCTAAATCTCGTAAAGCGGGAATTATAGCTCCACCTACTTCACTAAACACTTGCCCAAGCTTGTTGTAGAAACCAACGCCTTTTCTAGCCGCTTTAAGTGCATCAAAAGTACGGCGAGAAGCATTACTGCCTCCTTCCATACCCAAAATGCTTTCTGAGTTACTAATTTGACGAGCAACCGTGTCATCTCCCTCTTCTTGGTTAAGACGTTTAAGCTTAGTAGCAGCCTCTGCTTGTCTCCCCGCCAACCTAGCTTCAGAAAAGGCTTTATCTTTACTGACCAGAACAGCGTCTTCATAAAGAGGTGCGCTCAAATCAATAACTTGACCTGTCTTGTCGTACAAAGTTTCCCCGACTTTCTTAACAAGAATATTTTTGCCGTTAGACAAAATCATATTTTCAAAAGTACCTGTTTTCGGAGTGCGCTCACCAAAGACAGCAACAGGGGCTCCACCATCCTCTGGTACTTCTACCAGTTGGCCTTTAACAAGGCGAATGTCGCGGGTTTTATCGCCGTACATAACTGTGACGTTCTCTGGATCCGTAATGTTAAGAACCTCCCCGTCCAGAGTAATGGTCTTAACGTCTTTGTCCCCATATATAGCAACCGGGGTTTTTCCTTCTGTGATGTCGATAACTTGTCCATCGACCACCACTGTTTTGCGGTCGGGTGCCACGCGGGCCAGACGATTTTTAGTTTCTGCTGGCAATGCAAGAAAGTCAGCTTTTGGCATACCGTACTTAGACATATAGTCTTTGTCGGTAAGAACAGGTAGACCCATCATAAACTTTTGAGTGTTCTGATCCAACTCACTAAATTCAGATTTAGTCACGCCATACTTAGCAAAGTAATCTTTGTCGGTGATAACGGGTAGACCGCGAACATAATTTTGCATATCCGGGCTAAGTTCCCCAAAGGATGCAAAAGTAAAGCCGAACTTATCAAAGAAATCTTTTTCGGTGATCGGGCCTTTCGGAGTAGGTGCTGTGGGCGGTTTTAATTCAAAATAAGCCCCGTCTTTTAAAGGATTGGCTTTTTTCCACGCAGCCATAGCCGCTTGGCCTTCCTCAGAATTTTTATTAAATATTGGAGATTGAGCCCCAGTTTTATTGTCGTAAAGAACAACATCTTTATCTTTTGGCTCACGAGGCATATTAGTTGTGGGGAACGCTCCCTCGTTTTCAGACAACAATTTTTCTACCGCTTTTGCCCCCGCGGTAGTGCTTATGTCGTAAGAACCTAGACTTTTAGTTCCTGTTTTATCAAGCACGTTTATGAACGAAGCTTTTTTGGGTTTAGCACGAACTAAAGCAAGTGCGTCCGCCGCGGCTATTTCTTTATCAACCTGTACCTCGCCGCGCTGTACCGCGGCAAGTTTGAGTGCCCGCTCTTCTTTATCCGCCGCCTTCTTTTGTTCAGCAAGCGTCTGTGCCCGTGCGCCAATGGTTTGTGGTAACTTTGTTGCTGAAGCAGCCATAGCTAGGCGCTCCGCAACGCTCGCACCGGGACGCTCACCCTGCATTGGGCCCGCAAAAGTAAGAGCGGTTTGCGCTATGTCAAAAAGCATCTGCGCTTTAGTAAGTTTTTTTTGTTCTTCAAGAGCCGCGGCTCGTTCTTCCGCCGTGCCCAGACCAGCGGCAGCATAACGCTCTTCTGCGCCTCTAGCCGCAGCTAGAACACGCTCATCATATGAAGGAACTGGGACGGGGTTTTGGGCGTCTATTCGTTCCCGCAAAAACAAAGATTGTTCAGGGGTAACACCTATTCTAGGACCGAAGTATTGCTGTACTCCGCCACCATCGTCAAACATCTGAACCGGCTGGTTGTCGCCTCG
>Ga0099847_1000623_pt1 | contig 11958 bp, 17 predicted proteins | sample CB_VirMetaG_2_FD_78178 | JGI IMG/M metagenome (GOLD analysis project Ga0099847, IMG submission 78178) | Freshwater to marine saline gradient viral communities from Chesapeake Bay - CB_1504_2 Viral MetaG | ecosystem: Environmental > Aquatic > Marine > Coastal | place: USA: Chesapeake Bay...
CCCATCAATGTAAAAACTCGTCACAGGCGCAACGGTTCCATCATTGGAAGACCAATCAGATACAAACGTTAATTGCCGCCATTTACCGTCACGGTATGTTGTACCCAAATTAAGAATTAAATTTGCTGAAGAACCACTTGCTAATTGAAACCTTAACCGATTAATTGAGCTTTGTAACCATAATACAAAACCATTAGCAGACCAAGATTCAGAACCCAATAAAAGACTAGTACCTGTGTTTTCATCCTTAAACCAAAACGAATAGGTGTATACTCCCCCAAGTAAATACGATGCAACGCCAGTAATTCCAGTATCTATTCTGCCACCATTGCTAATAACAGACATTTCAACCCCACCCGCAACGGCCTTCGTCGCAACCTTAGCATCAACCTCGGCATCGCTGTATACCTCTAGGTTCGTTCGTGCCGCCGCATTATCTGCGCTCCGCAAAAATGTATCTACATCATTTGTTACTACAACATCTGCCATTGTTCTGTCCTGTTTTTATGGTCCAAAGTAAAATGATTCCCCGTCTGGTTGATAGTAAATATCAATCCCATTCGGCTGGTAATAGTTGTTAACCGTTTCTAATATCCCGTAAGCAAAGTCCTGCGTCCGCGTATCGTACAAAGAGCAGTCAAACACATTTACCGTGTGCAAGTTGGTCTCAAACACGTTTGGTTCGCTTAACCCGCTCCTGTTGAAATCGGACATCCTTAACGATAGTTCAGTTCTTGGACTTCAAGCACGGCATCCGTACCACCTTCACGGATTACCCGCGCACTCAGAAACAAGTCTCGCGGCCAATATGCCATTGTTCCCAACGGATAATCAAATCCCTTGGTACTCGTTGGATCAGTTGCCCCATCAAACGTTACCCGAATGGAAGCACCAGTAACCTGTACCAATACATGGGTAGCACTAGCATTCAGGGTAAAGCTGCCCAACGCCTGAATCGTGTTAGCGGTGTTGCTAACCGTTACCTGCTTGTGGGTTGTCCCAGGTTGCGCTAAAGCCTGCGCTGGCGTATTAACAATGCGTGAGTTTGCCATATCTATCGTTGTTGTTTGTTAAGATGCGTGGAATACCTTACCGAGAAAAGGTTCCTGTTATTCTTCTGTTCCAGTCGAAAAAGCTCACTATCCAATGAACGCCGCGCCTCGGCATGATACACTGCCGCATTCTCAGTCTGTCCATCTCCAGTGTAGAAATCTGCCAATGCCGTGAATAGCATAAAGTCCAAAAACTCTTGCGGAATATCCGTGCTTTCCTCCGTAAACGCCGGATTGTAAGCCTTCTTGTACGTCACATACACACTGGTAGCACCATCATCTATGTAGACAATGTTTGCGCCGCCAGACGTAACATAAAACCTGTACTCATGCGCGGCTAACTGATCATAGGCATCCGTCTTATGGATGCGGATAAACTCGCCAATATCATCTTTGGTAATCTGCGTAAACGGAACCACCGCATTAGTACAGGTACGTTCTTCTGATACTATTAAGAATCGCGGCCACATATCCGATTCATGATAGGCATTCAATGCTGCCCGGTTAAACGAGTTTACCAAAAAGAAACTGTCAGCAGCCGTCAAGGTTTCCAAGCCAGCAAGTGCTTGGAACTTCCGCGAAGCATCAGTGTATGTAACATCTTGTGGCATTATTGTTTAACTTACTGAACATTGTTATCCATCATAGCACCGCTATTGATTGGATTTCCACCTGCCTGCAAATTATGCCTACGGAATTGCGTCATTGGGCGGTACTGCAAAACATCATGGCGGAACTGGCGACTTTGGTTGCGAACCTTGTCAATCTCATTACGCAAAATCAACTCTGCGTTTTGTTCTTCAACTTGCGCTTTTTCGGTTTGCCCATCACCCCGTAGGAAATCAGCATAAGCACCAAATGCAGCATATTCAAAAAATTGGTAAGGAACGACCGAACTGTCATCTGTTTCATCTCCTATAAAACCGTTAATGCTACCATCGGATGCTTTGATCACGGCAACAAGATCCTTGCGATATGTTACAAAAACAGATACCGAATCTAATGCCGCGCCAGTATTAACAATAGTTACAGCAGGATTGCCGCTGCTATCCAATGAAGAAATAAATGTGTATTCCTCTGGATAACGTGTAGTAAATGGATTGGTCTTGTGAATCCTAAACACAAGATTTGCATCACTTGCTAACTTTGCACCCGATGCTCCAGTTACGTTATAGGTTTGGATTTGATTGCCATCTGCACTTGCAAGACTTACGCTTTCACCAATAACCGTAAAATCTGGCCAAGGATACCGCTCATAAGCTGTGCGGATACGGCGATTGACACTTTGCCGAAGAAATGAAGCATCAGTTGTTTCCAATGCCTGGAGTCCGGCAATAGACCTAAACCTTTCCACAAGATTAAGATAAGTATCTTTGGGGTATAAGGCTGGCATAGGTTAAATTCTGGATGTTGAAAGGTGCGGAAACTTTTTCTGGAAATACTTCATAAACTCTCGGCTATGTACTTGGTCGTGCCCATATTTCCGAACCAAGTTAAAAAATTCCCAAGCGGGAATCTCGGCAACGTGTTTCCCTAACGGGGTAGTCTTGCCTCCTTTGTATTGCTTCGCTTCTTGTGCCGCAGCAGCAACACGCTTTTCCTCCATAGCTTCCTTCAACTGGATACCGCTGCGAATCTCACGCTCCAATGCACGATTCGCCACATCATCGCTCCACTTGGGTTTAGCTATTTCAATATAGGGCATAAATTGAAATAAGGGGATGCCCCGGAATAGAACCGGGACATCACCCTAAATAAGATTAAGCAAACTTGCCAAGGTCCACAATACGCAGACCAATAACAACTTCACCCGCCGTCAAGTTGGCAGTCGTACCATTCACTTCCAAGAGGATATTCTCGGCAGTGTTGGAACCATCAACAGCTTGGACGTATCCAGTCGTGAACGCATCACCCGTGTTAAACACAGGAGCACTCATACCATCAACATCCAAAGCGTCAATGTATTCATCTGGATCACCGGCAGTTGTTCCAATATCAAACGCAATATCAGAAGCACCAGCCAACGCCACGGATTCGTAAACACCAACCAACTCAACAGCACCGCCAGCAGGCTTAACAGCGATAGGCAGTTGCCCAGCCGTGCCCAAGGCCAAACCCGTAAACGGGTCAGTGCCAAGTTTGATTTGGTTGAGATCATCAAACGTCAGTTTGAGAACGTGGGTGAATACACCCTTTTCATTGTTGCTCAGTTCAGGCATAGTAATTTACCTCCAGATTAGGCGGTTACGTCGGTGATCTTGCCGAAAGCACCAGGGTGCTTAACAAGCAAGGTAAGGGCGGCATCAACATAGCCACGCTCACCACCACCTTGGTTTTCCAACATCGTGGAACCAAGAGGAATAAGCTCGGCAACACCAATCATCGACGGGTCAATGAAGTATCCTGTGTCTTGGTCGGTTGTGTCAGGCGCACAGTCAGGATTCATGTTCACGATAGAAATCATGCCATGATCCGAATCGTACAGCGAAACCGAGAAGGTAATCTTCTTAGCATCAGCATCCTGATTAACCGTGTAAACCGTGCTATTGGAAACAGCTTCCGTACGCGCAAAGTTGCTAATAGTGCGGCGGAGAGCCGTGTCAGCAACCAGCGTAAGGTTCTGCGTGTTACCACTCACACGATAAATGCTGGTGATAATGTCGTTAAGGTCGCTTTCCGTAAATGCACCGGAAGGATGAATCGAAGCAGAAGGAGTGCGGTAGTCCGAAGGAACATCCGAAGGACCAGCACTATCAATCCAGTCGCCCAAACCACGCATCTTGTACGGAAGACCGCCACCAGACTGCGCTTGCCTGTCGTTGTTGGAGCAAATAGTCGCTTCGATGTCGCGCTTGATTTCACGCACAGCCTTAGCTTCCGCTTCCGCAATCTTGGCAGGACCAACCGAATCAACAGCCTGTTGCAGGTCGGACACCTTGAAGTCACGGCGGAACTTCTGGATGTAGTTTCCAAGCCGCGCACGGTTTTCAAACTGGTCGGTAAAGGAGGTGACATCAGCACCTTCCGCGATACCGTCCGTGTTAACCGGAGACAGCTTGTCTACCGTCCACTCAACAAAGGTGGAGGTAGCTTTGCTCTTTGGAGCCATAGAAAGAATCGGCGTTTCTTCGGGAGCAAGAATGGTCAAAACATCCAAGAGTTGCTCACGATTGGAAACAGCAGATCCCTTATTCGTTACGTCATAAGTATTTGAGAATGCCATTAGTATTATTTCCTAAATCGTCGTTGTGCAGTTCTGAGGGCAACAAAGTCATCCTTACTGCCAGCGGTCACAAAACGTTGTTGAAGTTCGTTAAGTTGTTTCTTGATTTTGGTGTCATCCCGCTCAACCCCTCTAGCAACACTACTGGTTGGGTTGGCCGGTGGACGTACCTTTGTTGTTTGCCGTGGTTCGCTTCCAGCTTTCTTCTGAACAATAGAGTTCAGGGCGTGGGCCAAGATATAGTTTAACCGTGGCGCAATTTCAGGTACATACTTTCGGATCTTCTTAATCGCGGCATCTTCCAAAACCATTTCCAACTGCTTGCGATTGTCATTATCCGTTTCATTGTACCAAGGAATTTCCTTGCCAATTTGTTCTTCAAGCGCATTCGCCACCTGTTGGCGTTGAATGTCTTCTTGGATTTCCTTAAGCCGCGCTGGTAAGAAAGTTTCCTTAGCTTTCCTCGCTTTCTTTAGGTAATCCCGAACCTGGCGTTTGGTCATTTCCTTGCCATCAACCTCGGTAATAACATCATCGAAGCCGGAATGTTCGTTCTCATCAAGAACTTCTTCCGCCCATTCCTGAATCTTGGTAAACTCTACGAATTGCTCCTGCAATCCTTCGACATCCTTAATGTCAGCAAATGGGTTGTTTTCGACTGGTTTTTGGGGTTCAAGCGGATTGGCATTGTCCTTGAGTTCCTTTAACTGTTGCTCAAGTTGTGCCGCCCGCTCTTCTGCCGCTTTCCGTTTGGCTGTCAGTTCACCATACCGCGCAAGTGCCTTACTCCGTAATGCATCACGCAACTGGTCAACCTCATCCTCCGAAAGGTCATCAAGATTTAACTTTGAAAGAACAGATTCAACTTCATTTTCTGCCTCGGCATCCTGAGATTCCTCTATACCCTCTGGTTCGGATTCATCCGCAGAATCGCCTACTGGCTGTTCCGCTTCCTTAGCCTCAGCCTCCTGTACCTCTTCCTGTACGGGTTCTTCATCAAAAGGTACAACCTTTGACTTTAACCTGTGAAGAGACCATTCGTCCAAAGACATATTGGTACGCGTTTCCGATGGTTCATTAGTGGGTGTACCATCGCTTACACCCGGAGTGACTTTGTTATTCATAGATGTTTCGCTGCCTTTTACGCCGCCGCGTTATGCGTGTATGACTATTGTAGCATATGGGTTTACAACTTTTCCAAAATGCTCAAAATTTCACGGTAGGTCGTCACCTTACCTACTTGCCTATCAAGCATTTGCTTATCGCAAGAGTTCAAATCATCAATGGCAGTTTCGTAATCGTCATTGATAAATTCAACCAAGTTTTGAAAGGCTTCCAGCGGAGCCAAGTAATCCACACACTTTTCTATGGTATCAAATGAGTTCATTGCTTTTTTATTTACCTTTTGGCCGATTGCATCAGTTTGACTGTCCGTGGCCCTCGTGTTTTGACTTGTTTATACCAAGCACTATTAACCATTTCCTTGGAAGCGGTTTCATAATCATCTTCCATTAGTGCGGCTTTCATCTTAACAAACCCATTCAATTTGGTAAGACCAAGATTGAATGCCATATCAACAAGGGCTTTTTTAACGGGTTCAGGACGTTTTGAAAAATTAGGATCAAACTGCTTGGCATCATTAAATGCTTGCGCTAAACTGTGGTTATACATCCTAATAATTTCTTGGTCTGTAAGTTTGCGACCAGAAAAAATTTCATTAATATCAATACCCGAATCTTTAAGGAACTGTTGGTTTCCCTTGTCTTCCAGATTAAATCCAATACCAATGGTGCGTTTGCCCTTACTGTCTTTGTAAACTTGGTTTCTATAACCTTCGTTTTCCTTGAACATATTGAAATAATCCATTGAACGCTTTTGTTGTGCGCGTTTAATGGCGTATTCCTGTTCTGTGTTGTTATCAACCATTACTAAATACCTTGTGTTTGCATCCCACCCATTTGCGCCGGGTTTGTACCGATCCTACCAATCTGTGCATTCTGCGCCTGTTGCATCTGGAACTGGTATTGCTCGGCATACTTCTGGAGCCGCGTGGCAAAACTTTCATCCGTTTGCAGACGCTCGGCAATGTCAGGCTGTTGGGCATACTGCTGAAGTACGCTTAAAGCTATCTGTGCGCCGCTAGGACGCGCTGGACGCTCAATACCGGAGTAGATACTCGTCAGATCCTCAAAGACCTGTTTAATGACCTGCTGCGATGCAACCTCGGTTGGTTGCAACACAGCATCAGCAAGCACCGGATCAATGGCAGCAGCGGCAACCTCAATCAAGTTATCCACGTTAAACTTACCATTGCGGTCCAACGCTATCAAGTTGGCAAGCTGCGCAAGCTTCTTTTCCTGCGTTTCAGGGTCTGTATTCTGCGTATCAAAGCTAACAGTAATATCAAAGTTTTCGTTGGGGTTTCCTTTGTTCATTACCATTGGGTCGGATACTCCGGTTACACGGAAGAACAGTTGGTCCGGCCCGTACAACTGGAACATCTTCCAAGCCATTTTTAGTACGTCCCGAACGTGGCTAAGGAACTTGTCGATGTAAAACTGTTGCCGGATAATCGTGCTTGGCTCAACCTTTGACAACCCAATCAGCTTATCAGCCTGTTCCAGCAGGATGTTTTCAATCTGTACACTGTCAATCGTGTACTGCGGCGATGGCATGAAGTCATACTCACCCTTACGCTTTTCAGCTATGTAACGCCCTGGGCCTAGCTCAGCCGGTGGACGACCCGAAGGACCGCGCATGGTTGGCAGTGTGGTAATACTTGCCTTGTCAATTCGACTATCACGCTCAACCTTTACCTGCCACTGCAAACCACGCAACAAGTCCGAAAACGTTTCAATGTCGTACAGGCGGCGGTTCTGCTCACTAAGCCGCGTTACCACAAACGGATAGTCTTCCAACCCATTCAGCAACTCAAACTTGGCATAATGGTTGCCATCTTCACCCGTGTACTCAGGGTGCATCACCGTACAATAAATACCTTCAGACCCGTCTTCTGGGTCAATCAATCGCTGGTAAACGTACAGAACCTCGATAAAGTCACTCTCACCGCTTTCCATGCGTGACAATGGATTGCTTTGCCGCGCAGCATACTCGCTCTGCAACTTTAACCCAGATACACCACGGTAGTTTTCAATGACCTCATCCGCCCAAGATTCATCCCACCCATTGTTGAGAACCTTCTGGCGGATCTCCTGGGCGGTCATGAACACCCGGTAAAATATGTGCGGAGCTTCTTGAGGATCGAGCGTAAACGGCGGGAAAAACACATCGCCATCTGCTGGGATTGCTTTAACAATCGGAGCATCAATCTTTTTGCGGCTAATAGGTAACTTTGCATATCCTTCCTTTCGTAGTTTTTTAAGTGCATCCTTTGCCCGTTTTGTGATTAATGAGGGAAACACCCTACGCATAATCTCAATAACGGCTTCATCGTCTTCCCCGTTGACAATAATTTCAGCCAATTCAGGGGACATTTGGGCAATCTGATCCAAATCAAGCTCTTGGATAAAGCTACGCATTTCCTGATGCCACCCGACATAGCTAACGATAATAGCCTTTTCAAACAGGTAATTGGCATTGGCTTCCATCTCACGGGTAAAGTTCTCAATGTAAGAATTCACCATCCACTTCAGGAAGCTGGAAACCACCTTTGCTCGCCCAGCATCGCCAGATTCCACAGGATATGCCCGAATGTTGCTACGCCTAAGCGCGGCCATACACATCGAAACATAAGTGTTAATCTTTTCGGCAATTAGCGGAACTTCAATATCGCTTGCGCCTTCCCACGGAAAAGCATCAGAACCATGCTTACGCATATCCGCAGACTTGCCATTCCAGTACCGGCGACGGTCATCAAACGACCAGCGGCACTGATGAAAGTAATACTCCAACTCGGCAACGGTAAAGTCAAACGCCTTCTTCAGTTCCGAAATGTCCGGCTTCTGACCGGCGTAGTAATCTAGCTCAGGATTCATAGTTTTTTGATTTATATGCTTGGTAAATATCGCTCATTTTGCTTTTGATGGTTTCTATTGTAGCATATAGGTTTTGAACTGGCATTCCAGTGCGCTCAGAAATGTCCTGAACATTGTAAGTTTCCCCCAATAATCCGCAGCGCAACGTGTCCCATGCCATTATCCGTGAAGCGTGTTCATTGATAAAGTCATAGTTCCTAGTTTTATCAAAACCTGTACGTTTTCTCATCCGTGGAATTTTACAAAATCGGCGTGACGGAAGCTTACACCGTGCACATCTTCAATCTTTTCTACCTCAAACACCTTGTTCTTGAGCTGACCTGACAATTTGCGCGGAATAAGTACAGCGTGTTTGCCCTCTATGCCCTCAATCTTGGCAAAAACAAACCGTTTGTTGTTTGCTTCGTGCATAAATCTGGCTTTTAGCGTAACCGTTTCCAGTTCTGGCGGTAGATTTAGCTCTTTGTCTATCCGATCCGCTGCTCGTTGCGTAATTGCCCACGATGTTCCAATCTTTTGCTTGCTGATACCAAGCTTTTCAATCATCTCATCCACATCTTCACGCAGATTTCCAGTTCTTTTACAAAACTGTGCTACTTTTACATATTCCATATCAATATCCACCTTGTTTTATTCTACTCACCCCGTGATTGCCGGGTTCCATGTAATAAATTTCCGAAAAAGCTAGGTAACGTATTACGTCTATCGGGTCTTTCCACGCTTCATTTGGCCCTTCCGATGCCGTGTAATTCAACAGTGCATCAATTGTATTTTCGCAACTCTCTGAAATATAAAGACTTGGGCGATTTATTGAATCAATTTCTTTGGTATTGTCATACGACAACAGGTTATTTATGGAAGCAATACCAGCGGTAATCTCAGCCACATTTCCACCTGTACCCAATGAAGGGATAACAAACAGGTCGTGTTCAGCCAGTTGGTCAATAATCGTTGTTGTACCTTCCTCGATCTGCCGTGGAGTAGCACCCATCCGTGGGTCAATAATACGCTCATTTATTTTCTCCCCTTGTTCCAGTTCACGAATCAGATTAACGTAATCTGCTATGCCCTTACCATCTGGTTTACTCGCCTCGGCAAACCTGCTCTTCCCATTCTGACCAATCTCCGCCCAGGGTCCATAGCCAATATCCGGCCATTCACGGTAAATGTACCATGTACCATCGCTCGCCACGGCCACCCATATCATAAACCACCGCTTATTCGGAGCAGGGTCTATTCCCATGTACAACGTGACATTGTGCGTATCATCCAGAATCTTTTGCATGGATTCTTCGCTAATCACGTTAACCCTGCGCGAGAACAGCGGGAACTGTCCAGTCAGTATCGCCTTGGGTATCCCATAGGCGCGGGTCATAATCTCATCCTTTGGACGACCCAGCAGATCCCGAACAAGCCGGTCATATCCACCAAACGGATTCCATTGGCTATGGAAGTACACAATCCCCGCATTGCGATACCTAGAGTGCTGGATGTACGGAACCTCTTTGTTTTCTAGCAACTCTGCTTTCCGCGTTTCAACCGTTTCTACACCCTTTAGGTAACTGGCAAGAAACTCGGTAATACCGTTAATCGGCGTAAACGTAAGCAGCATCTTGGCATTGCGTGTGGCCAACCGAAACCGTAGCGTGTTTACCAGATCGCTTCCAAGCAGGTACTCATCCAACCAGATACCCAAGTTGCGCCATTGCGGTTCTATGCTACCCACTTCCAACCCTTCAAACTTGCCGGGGTTATTCAAAAACTGGGAATAGGTATGAAAGTAAATCTTACTCTTCACATCGGGCAAAATCAACGAATCACCCGTAAACCCATTCTTCAAACTGTACTTGATGTACCCCGTAGCAGAACGCGTAGTCACCTTGAACTCGGCAGGCAACCAGTCATATACAGACTTCTGTTGCACCCGCACACTTGACGCGGCATCCTGTGCAAAGCATAGTATGATTGACTCAGGATTCTCGATAGCCGCCTTAACCACGCTACGCGCACCATACACCGTCTTACTGGCACGGTTCCCACCAAATACCAGTACCTCGTCAAACTTGTCCATCAACTTGTCAGCATCTTCCCACGGTTCAATGGTAAACCCATACCGCAGCGGATCTTCCTGGGCATTCTTAATCGCCTCATGGTAAATCTCGTAAATCTCCAACAACTCCTTGTCGGACATCTTTGCGATCATCTCATCGCTCGGCGGCCTTAATACCGGATGCTTTGCCCAAGTTAACATTACTTACTCACAAACCGTTTACACCCATGCGAAAATGGTGTCTGCATTAGCAGGTCTACGCACACCCCAATGCTGGGTTTATTCGTATGCACCTTCCACCGCGTACACACTTGGCATCGCTCCTCATGGTTGGCCCCGCGATACTCATATCCAAAGTTGGAGGTGGGTGGAGTCGAACCACCATCCTGAGTTGACGCTTGAACCGTTTCCACCCCACCGCAGCAAGGTGGTGTCCCGCCACCAGTCGATTTCCCGTCACCCCCGAAAATCCTGTCCCAGTTATCCCTAAACTTCTGACTAAAGCAATTCCTCGGACTGTCACCCTTCCCGTTCATATCCCATGATTTGACATTACTTTGCTCAATACCCGCACGATACTTTCCTCCGCTGCGTCCAGACTCTTCTCATCCACAAACCTGTACCGCGCCAGATCCCGATACCGCGCAAACAACAAATGCAAACACTCATGCAATGCAGTACCCTGCGGATCATTGTCCACCTTCGGATTGTAATACAGAATCGCCGTACAGTTGTCCGAATCCGATTCCAACATCGCATGATACCCATCCGTATCCATCGACACCACATGAAGGTCATACTGCGTTAACCCGAATACCACGGCATACCCAGCCACACTCTCCACAAACTCCCTCATCTTATCCGTTTCAACCTTCTTCATACGTCTATTGACTCACCTTGTATTCTCTTCTGTGCAGCCTCCAATGCCTTCTTGGCATCTTCCAAACTCACGCCCTTCCTATGCTCAACCACCGCCGTAGCCTCACCCCGCAAACTACTGGCCTTACTCCGAAATATCTCATACGTCACCGCCAAATCCCGAGGATTCACCTTCTTCAACAAGTCAGGGTCGTCCAGCAACATATTCGCCTTCTCCTCCAAAATCGCCCGGTAACGCTCCGCCATGTGCTCCGCATCATCCGCCGCCTTCTCCCGCCGCACACTGATCGCCTCACTATGGTCATACCTCAACCGCGCCAACACATGAGCCGTCAACCCAGTAGCCTTTACGATCTCACTGGTCCCACACCCGTCAGCCAACATCTCCAACGCCAATGCACACCCCTTCGGATTCCTCACCTCCGCAGCGTGTCTCGGCGCCCTCACCATCCTATCCGCTAAACTATACCCAATCTCACTGTCCATCCTCCCAACAATTCTACCACCCTTGTCAATCCCGCGGCAATATGCACAAAATGTCCTATATAGACATAATACGCAACCAAAAACAGTATGCCCATTTTTTTTATGAGCAGACTTGACTCATAGGCATACCACCCCCCACCTAATTTGCGACCCCCCTCCCCCCTCCTATGCTGGAACATAGGGTGAACACCCTAGAAACCTAGCAAGCAAGCAACAAAACAACCAAATAGACACGCGAGGGAGGCTAAAATCCTGAGGCTTCGAATAATCCCC
>Ga0099847_1000624_pt1 | contig 11956 bp, 6 predicted proteins | sample CB_VirMetaG_2_FD_78178 | JGI IMG/M metagenome (GOLD analysis project Ga0099847, IMG submission 78178) | Freshwater to marine saline gradient viral communities from Chesapeake Bay - CB_1504_2 Viral MetaG | ecosystem: Environmental > Aquatic > Marine > Coastal | place: USA: Chesapeake Bay...
AATGGCAGTATATAAATTATTTCCGGAAAAAGACGCAACGTTATATTCATTATTTCCACAAATGAATACAGGTCTAGATTCTCAAATGGAATCTACGGCTACTGCTTTTGCCCCTACTGACCCAAACCCACAAGTATCTCGTTTTTTAATACAATTTAATAATACAGAAATAGGAAATGTACTTGATAATTTAATAGATGATAATGCAGGTACATCTTGGAAAGCCTACTTAAATTTATTTTCATCTAAAGCAACAGGGTTAGCATTTGATACTACAATTGATATTCATGTAGCAGCTAAACCCTGGGATATGGGTACTGGTCTTTACTTAGATTCACCTTTAACAACTAATGGGTGTAGTTGGATTTGGGCAGGATATTCAGGTTCAAGAAGATGGTTACCTGCAGGAGATCCTTTTACAGATGCTTATGGTAATTATACAGGATCATTTGAAACAAGTTCAGTTGAAGCTGGTGGAGGTGTTTGGTATACTGAAACAACAAATGGTTCAACAGCACATGGTTGGGATTTATCTTCATCAGTTACTTTTAATTTTAGAAGTGATTTAGATGTAACTCAAGATGTAACAGAATTAGTATATCAATTTACAGGTGTTAATAATACAGGTTCAGCAATCCCAAATAATGGGTTTTTAGTTAAACTTACAGGAAGTCAAGAATTTGTATCGAGCTTTGATGTTCAACCTGAATTAAAATATTTTACAGTTGATACTTCAACTATATACCCCCCACAATTAGAATTTAGATGGGATGATTTTTCATGGTTACCAGATACAGGTTCACAATCAATCCTTACCTCATCAACTCCTTATGTTTCAATAGCACAAAACCCAGGACAATTTAATCAAAATGCTGTAAATAGATTTAGAGTAAATTCACGTCCTGAATACCCTGATGTTGTATTTCAAACAGCATCAATATACACAGAAAATTACTACCTCCCAGAAGGTTCAACTTATGCTATAAAAGACTTGGATACTAACTTATTTGTTGTTAATTTCGACCCCACTTATACTAGAATAAGTGCTGATTCATCTTCTGGATATTTTGATATTTACATGGATGGTTTAGAACCTGAAAGGTATTATAAAATTTTAATATCAAGTAGTTTAGGGGGAAATGAATATGTTTTAGATAATAAATATTACTTCAAAGTAATTAACGGATAATGAATAGAATTAACTTAAATAAAAATGTTTTTAATAAAGAAGATTTTTTAAAAACAGTAAATACTTCTTTTACACAGCTTATTCCTCCAACTCCCGTGGAGGTTCCTGCTATGAATGTAGATGAATTTTTTGCTGAATATGATAGGTTATTTTATGAAATCCCAAAAGAAGGTGCTACTAATTCTCATACCTATTTAGTTGAGACTAGTGGTGAATATATTAATTATGATAAAATAAATGCAGAAATTCAAGCTTTATTAGATGAAATTGCTTCATTGAGGCAAGAAATATTAACATTAAATGAAGAAAAATTAGATTTACAATTAGAATTAGCAAATACTAATACTCAAAATTTAGAAGCAAGACAAATTATAGTACAAGACTCACTTGCAACTTTAAAAGGAGAAACAAGAAATCGATCATAATATATGTCAACAATTACCCAAATATCCCCAGATAAGTTTGCGATTCAAGATTATACTTTTGAAGATTATGATATTGTTCCAAATTTTGAAGTAACTTCAATATTTGAACCTAGTGGGAGTTTAGTTGAATATTTTATATATGATGCTAATTCTAATTTATTATCCTCAAATTATAATTTCCCAGGTTATTCATTCACCGAAGATCCATCAATTACAAATTTAGGTGGTTTTTCAACAATGGATCTTCATCCTGAAGAAGACTTAATTAATACAGGATATGATGTAGGACAATATAATGTAGTTTATAATTTTTTTCAAAACCAACTAAATAGTGATGTTAATAACACATTCTATATTTCAGAGTTATCAACAGATAGAACTGAAATAAAATTAGAAAGTAATATTATTCAAGATGCTTTAGAAGCATTTCCATCATTTAAAGAAAGTTTAGAAGGAGAAGATTATTTTAATGAATTTTACTTAAATTTTGGTGATAATCAAATTATAATAGCTGTTAATGCTGTTTTATATGAAGGATCAATTGTAATTAAATTATACGAACCATTACCCCCATTATTTAATGCAAAATCAACTTGTTGGGTAAGCTTAAAAATTGCAGATCCAGTAGCTTATAATATAGATTTAATATCACCTATTGAAGAAATTGATAGTGTTCCATTTTTAAAAGGACCTAACACAAATCTCCAAATTCAAAGTGAAATCAATAATTCTACAGATTTAGGTTCTATAAATGACATTATTGCTACAAATTTAACAAGTTCATTCCAACAAGTTAATAGTTTATTAGATGAAAAAGGAATATCAATTAATGTTGATTATACAGATTTTAATAATTTTATCCAATATAGTTCTGCTGAACAAAGATTATTAAATTTTTATACTAAAGTATCTCAAATTGAAGATAATACTAATGATTTAGTTAATTTTGATTTTAAAATAACAGGATCCACTTCGGCATCATTTTATATTTCTGAGAGTAAAGCTTTTTCTCAACAAAAAATAGATAATATAATTAAAAATTTTGATGGTTATGAATATTATTTATACTTTAATAGTAGTAGCACAGCATGGCCTAAACAAAATGCAGAACCACCTTTCGTATTATATTCTACAGGTTCAACTGAAGTATTAAATTGGATTGGAAATAGTGTAGAGGGTGCAACTATACCTAATAATATATTTCCTTATGGTCCATATGGAGGTATGGCTCTATCAGCTTCACGATTTGATGCTGAAAATGAAAATAATCTTTTATATGCAATGCCTGAGTTTGTTTTGAATGATTCTCAAAACGAGCCTTACCAATTATTTGTAGAAATGTTAGGTCAACATTTTGATAATATTTGGATATATTTAAAAGATGTTACTAATAAATTTAATGCTGATAATAGATTAAATTTTGGTATTTCAAAAGATTTAGTAGCACAAGCTGTTAGAGATTTTGGTTTAAAAATATATCAAAATCAATTTTCATCAGATAATTTATACTCAGCATTTTTAGGTATTACTCCTTCAGGTAGTCTTTTACCGTATACAGGTTCAGAACTTATTACTACATATGTAACGGCATCTTCTGATATTACTCCGTTAGACGACATTAATAAATCGATATATAAACGCTTATATCACAACCTACCATACCTCCTTAAAAAGAAAGGTACAATACAAGGTATTAAAGGTTTGATTGCTTCTTATGGTATTCCTAATACAATTTTACGTGTTAGTGAGTTTGGAGGAAAAGATAGAGATAACTCAAATGATTGGGATTATTGGTATAATAAATTCAATTATGGATTTTATACCTCAGGTTCAAATTTTATAAGTAGTAATTTTGAAGTAAATTCTGCATGGGGAGCTGAAAATCGTAGACCAAGTGCTGTTGAATTTAGATTTAAAAGTGATGGAGCACCTACAGAGCATTTTACTCAATCTCTATGGTCTACAGATAATGGAATTGCACTAAATTTAGAGTATGAAAATTCAGGATTAACATCAGGTTCATATTCAGGTTCAGTAGTTAGCACATACAAAGATTATGGTTATTTAAGATTATACCCAGACCCGGCAGATTTAACAGTTAGTGCAAGTGTTTACTTGCCTGTATTTGATGATGGTTGGTGGTCAGTATTAATTAATAGTGGTAGTACTGGATATGATTTATATGCTAAAAATAAAATATACATTGGAGAGGATGCCTCATATATAGGTTTTCAAGCATCTTCATCAATTCAAGAAGTTAATACTTTATGGGAGGATGCTACAACTAGTACATTTGCCAGTGGTAGTAATGAATATTTTTCAGGTAGTTTACAAGAAATTAGATATTATAAACCAGCTTTAAGTGAGTCTGTATTTAATGATTATGTTCAAAATCCTCTTTCATCAGAGGGTAATACATTAAACTCATCTCCTTTAGAATTAATATTTAGAGCACCTTTAGGCTCAGAATTAGATTCAGGTTCACTTGAATCAATCCACCCAAAAATCACGGGGTCTTGGGAAGTAACACAATCTTTTCAATCAGGTAATAGTAATTTTGCTTATAATACTACTCCTATATTTGTACCTAATACAGAATATGTTTTCTTAGATCAACCTGCTGCAGGTTTAAAAAATAGAATTACAGATAAAGTAAAAGTTGGAACTCAAATTTTACCAAGTGGTAGTAATCAAGTATTATCTCAATATAGAAGTATTGAACAACAATTACCTTTATCTCAATCATTCACACCCGATGTTAATTCAATTGAAGTTGCATTTTCCCCACAAAATGAAATTAATGATGATATAATTGAACAAATTGGGTATTTTAATTTGGGTGAAAAAATAGGAGATAATCGTTATAATTTCTATACTAGAAGTACTAATCCAAATTTTTACGAATTTACTAAAAATGAAAATGTTCCTTATAGAACAGATTATCAAGATTTAACTAAACTTTCAAGAGAATATTTTGAAAAATATACATCAAATTATAATGCCTTTGATTATATAAGACTTATTAGATTCTTTGATAATTCATTATTTAAAATGATTAAGGACTTTGTTCCTGCTAAATCATCTTTATCAACTGGGGTTGTTATTAAACAACATTTACTTGAAAGAAGTAGATACCCCCACGTTAAAGTTAACCCAACAACAAAAATTGCTAGGGTGCAAGGTACGGGATCAGCTGATAATACGATGATTGACTACAATGTTAAAGATTTAGCACTTAGTGGTTCAGTTTCAATTGGGTCTATTAAAGGGGGTGCTGGTGGTGGTCCAAATGTTTATAATCAAATAGCAAATAACCCATATGAACAAAGTATAGGTACAGAATTACCATCAGGAATACCAGTTACAAACTTAACCCAATCATTTACACAATCTCTAGATACAATAGGAGGTATATTTGAAACTATCGATTCTAAACAGGAAGAATTTTACAATGGTGAGTATAGTGGATCAGAATACGTTGTAACAAATGGTGAGTTAAGTCCTGGATGTTTCGTATATCTACATGGATTGCCAAATACAATTGCTTTTACAGCATCTATATTCAATACTACTTCATCAGTTACAAATGAGAGTAGATTTACAGATCCTGTTAATACTCCTATGGTTAATGGATATACATACTTTTATGGGAGTGGTAGTACTAGTACTAGAGGAAATGTTGAATTAATAAGAATTTCAAAATATAATAATGATGGTGAATTTTTAACTAATGAATTATTTTCATTAAATTCAATATCTACACTTGCAGATGATATTGGACCTGTAGTATACCAATTTAATGCACCCCCAACTGATTTAGGTACTGATTTACTTTATAGAGTAAGTAATACTGCTCAATTCCCTACTTTTACAAATAATGTTAATGTAGATAGATCTTTTAGTGTAGGGATGACATTAGGAACAGGTGGTAGGTTTAATATAAATGCTGAATTATTTCCCACCCAATCTCTTATAGTTAATTATACAGCTGATCCTAACTACGCTGGGAAAATATTTTTCCCTTTAAGTGAATATAATACAGTAATGTCAACTGCGGCTAATGGTAGTGGTAGTACAGCTTATTTTAATTTTAGAGAAACTCAAAATTTCCCAACAAGTAGTTTATGGAATCCTGTGTTTGGTGAATTTTATAATTTTTATACTAATGCTAGCATGTTAGACATGCAAAATGGTTATGTTCCTCCTAATTTTAATTTTAATGCAAATGTAGGATGGACTGCATTAGCAGGAAGTGGATCGTGGGATTCAGGTTCAGTTGATGCTAAAGTACAATTTTGTATAATAGAATCAGAAGGATTTTATGAAGATAACCCACAAAATAGAGTAATAATAGCTGATCCTTTAAATCAATATTATAAATTAACTACCTCAACATCCCATAGTTTAAGTAGAGTTGGTGATTATGATGATTCGGATTTTCAAGCAACCGTTAGCCAATCTAAAGATTCAGATGTTAGATATTACTTTGGGTTTGTCTTCAGAGATTATACTGGAGTAAAATCCTCATTCGTTGTTGGACAACCCGCAATGTTTGGTGGGGGAACTACAACATGGGATGGGTATAGTATTATAGCAGATTTTAATCAAGATTCCCCTAATGGTTCTTTTCCAAATTATAGACAAGGTTCAGCATTTGATAATGTTTATCAATCAAACGCCCCAGGAGATTTTCTCAACTCAGATTGTGATGTTTTACAAGGAAACGCTACTAAAGATAGGCCTGGAACATTATATTATAATGTAGATTATGAATCAAGCCAACAAGACCCATCAAATCAAGAAGCAATTTTAAACAATACTGAACAATTTGCAGATGTTCAAAATTCAAACTACACTACATTATCTCAAATTAATCCTAGATATAAGGGTTCAAGAACAACATCACCAGCATTTAATGTTTGGGATTCAAGTTCAATAAACACAAATGGTAAATTACCTACAGTAAGTAGAGAAAAAACATACTTTGCATATTGTGATAATTTCAATGGTACATCCCCAGAATTAAATAATAAAAGTATTGCTCACATACAATTCTTAGTAGATCAAGATGGTAATACAATACCACCCGATGAAACAAAATTATACTTAACACAAAATTCCTTCCAAACAGGAGAAACAGTATTTGTTAATTTAGGTGATCCTACCCTATTTGAAGCACCAATGAATGAATTGAATGGTTCTCAAACAGTTATAAGAGGTGGTTCAAGAGTTGATACTTTATTATACTCTGATAGTGGTAGTTCATTTGCAGGGGCTGGTGGGTATGGAGGTAGTACAAAGGGTAATATACAATTTGATACTGGTTCATTTAGTGTAAATAACTATCAGTTTGGAGCTAATAGAACTGGAGGTTCTACAACAGAAGCATCTACCACAGGAACAGAATACGATTGGAATAATACAACATTAGATGTTGGGGATGGTACTAGTAATTATACTTGGGATTTATCAAACGATGAATATACTTTTGAAAGTGATACAGATACTCCTGTTAAATTTAATGTACATATAGATGCTCGATTAGCAGGTCCTTCTACTTCTCAATTCTTTATAGCAAAAAATTACAGTGGGACCGGAACTCCTGGATCAATATTAGCTCAATCTGATGTCTTTACTGGTCCACCATCTGCTTATGCAGCTAACGTCATCAATGTTTCTTTAGATACAGGATTTCAAGATTTTGCTAAAGGAGATAAAATATCAGTTATTAAAGTTATAAATGTACCTTATATTTTCTCTAATGTAAATTTAAATTGGAATGGAATAGATACATTTACTTCAACTAACCAAATCAATCCAGATGGAACAGCAGATCCTATGTATTGGTATTCAAGTAGTGTTAGTTGGGATGGATTGTGGTTATCAGGATCTGAAGGTTTATCCTCAGCTTATGGTTCTAGACAAGTCCAAACTTGGCAACAGTCAGATGTAAATGGTACAAATAACCCACTTCCAGAATTTGATCCTATAATTCAAAACTTTACAGTTGAAGTAGGAGATGAAATTAGGTTTAATGGTGCTGAAGCTTACTCTAGAATGATATCAGAAGTTAAACTTCCAAGCGAAGAATCTGATGGATTACTTAAAATTAAAGTAAACAACATAATACCAACCGCTTCAAATGAACAACATTTCCTATTAAGAAGATATGTAGATGATGCTTCATATGTATTAATTGATAGTAATAAACCACTTGGAAGTACATCACCTGGTACAATGCGATCAGAATTTGTAACATCAAAACTAGAAGATAATTTTGCGGAAGCAACTTCAAACATTATAAAATCTAATGCTAATGGCTAATAGTTTAATATAGCTTGGACAACAAATAAAACTTTAATATATTTATACAACGACAATATTTATAACAAAATACACCCATGGGATACTTAAATAATAACGTAGTAACAGTTGATGCTATCTTAACAACAAAAGGAAGAGAATTACTTGCTAAAGGTGATGGTTCTTTTACTATAACACAATTTGCTTTAGGAGATGATGAAATAGATTATACATTGTATAATCCTAATCACCCTTCAGGATCTGCTTTTTATGGTCAGGCAATAGAAAATATGCCTTTAATTGAAGCAATTCCAAATGAAATGCAATCAATGAAGTATAAACTTGTTACCTTACCAAGAGGAACAGCTAAAATGCCTGTACTTGATGTTGGATACACAGCTATCACATTAAGACAAGGTGCTTCACTTGCAGTTACACCACAAACATTAAATTATTTAGGTGATAATCAATTATTTGAATCCTCAGGATATACTGCAACTATTGGTGACATTAGAACAATGGCTGAATTTACAGCTACTGGGGTTGATACTCCACAAGCAGCAGCCGCTAACCAAACAACAACATTAGGAACATCAGTATCTAAAACGGTTGTTGGTACTTCAATTACTTTAAGAGCAACTACAGTTAATACTTTATTTGGTACTAATTCAGCTTTATACACAACATTGACAGTAATTGGTAGAGACTCAGGAGCAAGAACAACCATCCCAGTAACAATTACTCAAACTAATTAAAAAATAAAAAATGGCATCATTTAAACAATTACAACCCTCAGATTTTGTAATCTCTTCAGATTCAGTATCTGGGACATTATGGAGTACAGGTAATCCTACTTTAAGTACCTTTTTTACTTCATCTACGCAAGCAGCATCTTCAGCTGGAGATTATTACTTATCTGTATATCAAACAGGTTCAGGTGAAAGTAATGCAGCAATCCAATTTGACATAGCATATGCTAATGCTGATGGTAGTGGTAGTTTATTATTTGATTCAGCGGTTAATGGGCAATCTCCTACAAGATCGCTTTATGGGCAATATAGAAGTTTAGTTTTAGAAGATGAAAATGCTCAATTTGTGTTCGGTGGTGTAACACAATCTGATTTTTATGTTCTTAATTTTGAAAGAGCTCAATATAAACAATCATTATTTTTAGGTTCATTTAATTTAACACTATCAGGTTCAGCTGCAAACAGACAATTAGATTTAACAGATAATAGTCAAGAAACAACAGTAGTAGAATTTAATGGTGCTGGTAGAGTTTATCAATTAATATCAGGATCTAACGGTGTAGCAAATACTTCAATAGCTAATGGATATACATCTGAATCAGGTTCATATGGTTTACTACTCCCAGATATTGGTGTAGCACTTTTAAATGCTGCTGCTTTAGATATAACAACTAATGAAGGTATTACATTAGATACAGGAAGAAATAGTAATACAGATGATAATAATAATTCAAAATTATTTGCTACTATTAATAGAGGTAAATCTTTTTTACTAAATTCAGAAGAAACAATATCATCAGATTTCATATTTGTTAGAGCACAAAACCAAGAATTTAATTATTCAGAAAACCCATCATTTATATCAGGGTCTAGTGGGGAAGTAATATTTCAATCTTTTATTAATAACCCTCAAACTTATGCTACAACCGTAGGTTTATACAATAATACTAATGATTTAGTAGCAGTAGCAAAATTATCAAGACCATTAGAAAAAGATTTTACAAAAGAAACGTTAGTACGCATTAAATTAGACTTTTAAATGAATGAGTGCATTCAAACAATTTTTAGCCAAGGACATAAAGCTTGTCCCCTTCACTGTTAATAAACAGTTTTCATTTGAAAATAGCGAATTTTACGCTGATGAAAGTGAATATCATACTTATAAGCAATTTGTAGGTATAGATAGGTTTATGGGTAAAAATCTTAGTGGTTCATTATTTGAAACTGCTACTGATCCTACTACAGGACACTCACAATCTTTATATCAAAGACAAGTATATGATTCTGTAAAGGAATTATATTATTCTAACTTTATATCATCAAGTTGGGGTGACCCAGGAACAGCAATTCAAAGAGAAGAAATTTCGGGATCATATAATACACCAAGTTATTATAATTATTTATCTAGTACTTTAACAGCATCTAGACATTTCCCAACTGCATCTAATGCAGAACTTTCAGTTATATCAATCCCATCAAAATTATTTGGAGAATATATACAACCAACTTCATTTAAATTTGAATATCAAGATACTTCAAGTACTCGTTTAACCATATTAGATGATGGGGAGGGTAACCTTTATGCTTCTTCTTCCTACACATGGAATTCTGGAAGTGTATTTACAGGATCTAGTGCTGCAGATTTTGCATCTTTTGCAGAAGAAATAGACCCAGGTATTTTTCCTGGAGGTTTTAATAGAATAACACTTATTCCTCCAGGTTTAAATATTCCTTCTGGTTATACAGTAACATCTATTACTTATGACCCCCCAGCTGAATCTCCATTTTATATTGGGACAATAGGAGCAAATTTAGGGTATATAACTGCTAGTCTTCAAGGAACAGATTTAGATTATTTTGTTGCTGATGGTGAAAATATATTTGCGGATAATGGAAGTCAAGGATTCTTCACTTCAAGTAATAATTCACTACCTGGAGATACCATAACAGTTACATTTTTTAGCGAATCAGCTGAAGGAAGTGGAACCATAGTAGTAAATGAAAATGTAGGAAATATTATATATGAGCATGGGATGGCTGTTTTAACTAATACAGACCTCCCCCATCGAAACCTTGCAAATGCCTATAATGTAACTGCATCATTCCTTTCTTCAACTACAATACTAGAATCTGAATATAAATGTGCTATTAGAGAAAATGAATTTAATTTTAGTACAAATCCATCTATAACTTCAGGAAGCATATCAATATCTAGTTCAATTGGGACATTCAATTCTGCAGGGGAAACACTGTATAACTTTGCTACAAGTTCTTATTTTTCACCATATATTACTACTGTTGGTTTATATGATGATTTTCAAAATTTAATAGCTGTAGGTAAATTAGCTCAACCCCTACAATCTTCTACTACAACAGATACTACAATTATTATTAATTTAGATCTTTAATATGAATTGGACTTATAAAAATTTAATAATGGAAAATATTTCAGATTTTCCAGATAAAACTTATGGCTTTGTATATATGATAACTCATAAACCTACAGAAAAAGCTTATATTGGTAAAAAAATACTTCAAAATACTACTAAAGTAAAATTAGGTAAAAAAGAACTTAAAGAATACGAAGGTGTAGTAGGACGTAGACCTGCATATAAATTAGCAGTTAAAGAATCAAATTGGAAAACATATTGGGGTTCAAATAAATATCTAAAAGAATTATACGAAACAGAATCAAAAGAAAATTTTGATAGACATATTTTAATTTGTGCCCCCACAAAAAAATTATTAACATATTATGAAGTAAAATATCAAATGATATATCAAGTTTTAGAAAAACCCGAAGAATTTTTTAATGATAATATTCTTGGAAAGTTCTTCACTCGTGACTTTGATGTTTAAATAATTGTTCGTACATTACGACTTATGGTAAATGAACTATTAGTTAACCTCGTTAACTCTGTTTTAGGTTCTGGTAAACGAACAGCTAGAGGCAATCAAGCACATAATTGCCCTTTTTGTAATCACCACAAACCTAAATTAGAAATTAATTACACCGAAAACAAACAAGGAAATAATCCGTGGCATTGTTGGGCTTGTGATAAACGAGGAAAAACAATTAGTAGTTTATTTAAACAAGTAAAGGCATCCCCTGATAAATTCACAGAATTAAAAAAGTTAGTTAAAACTGGCTCTGAAGTCTCAGATTATACAATTACAAAATCAGTAACACTCCCTAAAGAATATAAACCATTAATATCTAATAATGATTTAATTGCTAGACATGCTAAAGCATATTTAAAATCAAGAAATATTGGAGAAGATGATATTAT
>Ga0099847_1000626_pt1 | contig 11944 bp, 9 predicted proteins | sample CB_VirMetaG_2_FD_78178 | JGI IMG/M metagenome (GOLD analysis project Ga0099847, IMG submission 78178) | Freshwater to marine saline gradient viral communities from Chesapeake Bay - CB_1504_2 Viral MetaG | ecosystem: Environmental > Aquatic > Marine > Coastal | place: USA: Chesapeake Bay...
ATAGCAGACGCATTGCGGCTAGTTGAAAACTTTGCTGATCGCAGAACTAAAGCAGCGCAAGAAATAAACCAGCTGCTAAATGATCGAAAGTTACGTGCCGAAGATATTGCAGAAGCAGAAAAGTTAAACCAACAACGTGACTTGCAAAGAAAAACAGGCCCACGGTTTATAGTTACCTCTGCGCTACCACTTTCTAAGGTAGAAGATTATCAGCAGCCTAATGAGGGTATGCGCAATGCTACTGGCGATGTATCGCTAGCCATAAAAGCCATACTAGCCGATCCCGACACGCCCAGCTATATCAAAGCTATAGTTAACAAACTGGAGCCTGCGCTTAAAGGTGTTGAAGTATTTGTTGTAAGTGACCAAGAACAAATTTGGTCTACCGACATGGGGTTGGATGTAGCGGGTAACATAGCACTAATAGAAGGCGCTGTGCTGGGAATACAGGAAATCACAGTAAACCCAGACGGCTCTATTAGAAATGTTATTGTACTAAACGATCTCGGCAACTCTGAAGGGTCTGGTATAAGTTCCATAATAGTCGCGCATGAAATGATACATGCAGCCACTACGTCTATAATGCACGCGTACGAACAAGACCCGAATAGCGTAAGTCCTGGTACTAGAAAAGCTATAAAACAGCTAGAAAGTTTATACGTAAGTGCAAACCAGCGGGTGCTAGACAAACAAAAGAACGGCCTACTCTCAGAGGCACAAATAGAAATATTTGAGCGTGCGTTTGAAAACCTAGACGAGTTTGTGGCTTACGGTTTAACCGATCCCACCGTACAAGAATTTCTACTAGATATGCCCCCAGAAACCTCGTGGGCAGAGGGCCAGTCTTGGAACGGACTGTCGCTTTTCACTAAACTGATACGAAAAGTTCTCGGGATAATAGAAGGCCAAGTATCTGCGTTCGATAACCTAGTGGATTTAACTGGCCGTCTTGTTGACTTTAATACCAAGCAGAAGAATAACCGACCACCATCTAGCGCAATTAACTACGCCAAGAGCAAAACAGAGCGCAACTCCGCGCTTAAAGAAAACTTGCGTAAGAGTAACGACGCCGCTGGCACATACAGAAATGTATGGCAGATGGTGAAAGGCACTCGCAGTCTAAAGGACGCCATAGATACTTTAGACGCTTTATATGACTCGATAAATGCCAAGTCTTTGCGCCTTATAATTAGTGGTTGGACTACTGACGGGATTACAAGATTTGCCAGAAACAGAATAGCTAACATAGCCTCAGTAAATAAAATAATTGAGGACATGGCTGTTTACAGAGGAAGAATACTGCGGGAACTTTACGAGCAAGTTCCTGAGTGGGAAGACTTTATAGCTAAGTTTCCAAAAGGCAGTGAAGTATTGTCTGACGTTATGCACATAGCTACATTAAACGGCATAGACCCCTCTAGGTTCGGTAGCTTGCAAGAAACATTGGCAAAAGACCCGTTGTTAGCTCATTACCGATCTCAACTAGCTAATCCCAGCACTACCCCTCAAGAAGCCGCTAAATTTAGAGGGAAAATAACCGCAAGGACTAACAAAATAAGGGAGACTTTTACCGCATGGGAATGGCTGCAAATGGCAGACAACGGAGGTCAACGCGGCGTAAAGATATATAAGATGGCTAAAAAAGCCTACGAAAAATCTCACAAACTGCACATGAAGTTGTTGCTGGGGAATATCAGGGAGTCAAAACTTCCCGACCAACGTAAGCAAGATTTAATAGATCGAATACTTAACCCTGCTAAACACGCTGTTGATAAAGCTAGGGAAAAGAATAACCAAATAGACGCAGCAATAGCAGCAGACCCTGCAATGGCAGCTGAGCTTTTGCCGCAAAAACAAAATATACCGGAAATTGTAGCTACTTACCAAGCGCACAACACTTTGGCAGTCTACTTCCCGTTAATGCGATACGGGGATTTCTTTTTATCTGTGGGTAAAGGCAGAGGGCGTGAGTTCTACATGTTCGAGTCTGAGTCCGCTAGAAATAAGTTTGCAAGGAAGCTAGCAAAAGATAGAGCTAATCCAGCTTCAGGTAAATTTGAAAGCTATGAAAACTGGATAGAAGCCGGGCAGATGCAAATTGGTGACAATAAAAACAATGACCAATTGAGGCAAGAGGCTGAAAACTCTAGCGAAGACCTAAAGAATATATTTCAAATGATGAGCGATCCATCGCTTATTAACACCAAAGACTTACAAGACCAAGTGTACCAGCTTTACTTAAAAACTTTGCCTGGTGGAGACTTGCGTCGTAAGTTTATACACCGTTCTGGTATAGCTGGGTACAGCAGAGACACGCTTAGAAATTTTGCATCAAGCCAACACAACTCAGCTAACCAACTTGCAAGATTGCGTTATGGCAAGCAGTTAAGGCTAGCTATGGCTTCTATGTACGCGGAGCTAAAAAATAATCCTGATCAAGTTAAATTGCGCGTAGTGGCAGATGAAATATCTAAACGCGCTATGGCAGAAATAAAACCACCTACACCAAGTAGTTTGGATTCGGTAGCAAGTCTTGGCAACAAAGTAGTGTTTTTGTGGATGATGTCCGGTATTAAGTCTGCGCTCGTACAGTCTACACAGCTAGCAATTGTTGGTACCCCTGTGTTGATGGCTAGATTTGGTGGCGTAGATGTAACCAAAACAATGGCTAACTACAGTATAGGCGCGCTAAACGGCAAAGTAAGTCTTACTAGGAGAAAAGCCAACGGAGAACTTGTTACAGAGTGGGGCCAACCTTCTATACGCTACTCAAAATACGTAACTGAAAACGGTGAGTATGGTAATGCGCTAGCTCGTGCATGGGAGTTTGCAAACGAGCGTGGGTTCTTCATGGATACCTACGCTAAAGACATAAACGATATTACTGGCTCTGCCAGTGACCAAAAAATGTCGTTGCCGTCTAGAAGTTCTAAGATAGTGATGGGGGCAATGACAGGTGCATTCCACCACATGGAGCGCATAAACCGAGAAATCATGTACATGTCGTCCTTTGAGCTTGGTTATAACGAGCGGCTCAAGCAGGGCATGGATAAAGAACAGGCCGCACGAGAGGCTATGAACGAAGCTATGAAGTTAGCTTATGAAGGTCTGTTCAACTATACAAACTACAATAAACCTAGGTTGTTTAAAAACCCTGTAGGTAGGTTAGCGTTCCAGTTTATGACTTTCCCGCTGCAAATGACTTCTTACCTATATAGAAATTTCATAGGTCAGATACCTCTACTTAACGAGCAAGGCAAAAAAGAAGCCGCAGCTAAGTTTTGGGGTACTTTGGGTATGACTTGGTTGTTCGCTGGTTCTGTAGGTATGCCTCTGTACGGAATCTTTGCCGCTGCTGTAGACGGCATCAGGGAAAGTATGCGCCCAGAACTTTGCGAAGAGCTTGGTATATGCCCAGGCGATCCAGACTACGAAGATAAAATAGACCCGACAAACATATTAGGCCCTGTTAGTTTTGACTTGTGGTTCCGTACAGTTTTCTTGCCCAGCATGTTTGGGCCGGACAGTAGTTTTGCAAAGGCGTTAGGTTTAACAGAAGAGCAAGCGTACTTAGCAGCTAGGATAGCAGAAATGGGGCCGATATCCGCTCTTACTGATCTTAACGTAGGGGCCTCTACTTCGCTTGATATGCTTTGGTTTAGAGATGATGTGCCAGCGGCTAACTTAGAAACTGCGTTCCAAGAACTTGTATTTAAGACAGCCCTCGGACCAACAGCGGGTTTAATTGGCAACGCAACCAGAGCAGCAGAAGCTTTTGGCAGAGAGGATTACAATAAAGCAGTAGAAGATTTACTGCCCGCCCTGTTTAAAAACGTAGCGCGAGCTGTAAGATTTGAAGACGAGGGGTTGATCTCCAATAACGGGACTATTATTAACCCCAAAGAATACTATTCTACCTATAGGTTATTCGGGCAGACTATTGGTTTCCAAGACACAACTACTGCGCAATTACAGAGGACAAATTTCTTAGCTAGGGAGTTTGAAAACGATGTAGAAGGCAGACGTGCCGAAACACTAGCTGCGTACGCTAGGGCTGACCTAGAATTTGAAAGGAACCCCACTGAAGATAATCTAGCTAAGCTGAATCAGAGGGAGGTAGATATAGACAACTTCAACTACCAGTTCCCATTCTTTGTAATCACACAAGAAACACTGAAGTCTTCGCTGGAAGGTAGAGCAGAGAGTAGGGCAATTGCTGAAGAAGAAGGTGGATTACTAATTCAAAGCGTCGGCGTTAAAGATTTTCTGCAACCACTATTAGAGCCTACAAGAGCTTACGGCGGTAAAAGCACGCAAGGCACATTAAAAACCTTGTTGCCTGACGAAGACTAAACCCTCCATATACGGATGCCTCGCACCCCGTCTTCAATGACAACTTTGTGTACGGTCTTAAACTTCAGCCTTTTCAGTATAGGCTTTATTGTTTTCCACGCATTGTCTGGGTCAAGGCAGGGTATAAAGAACGAATACCCCACCTTAAACTTCTTCCAGTTAATCTCGTACGTCACTTTCTCCACTTGCATCTTCAACAACCATAGTAGCCATGTCTATAAAATCTGGGTGCGAAGCATCCAGCCACAAGCAACGTACCCCAGGTGACATAATCTTAGAGCCTTTGCCTAGCCGCTTGTTATCCGCTTTTATAAGTATGCCCTTCCTCTTCAAATCGTTCACCGTGTCTTTGTAGCTTACCTGACAATCCACACAGTCAGCGCTGAGAGCTTTTACGGAGATAAATAACATTTGAGTGTCGGGTTCGTGGCGTATGTACAGTGGCCCCCTAGGCTCTAAATAAGGCGGTTTGAATTTCTGAGTTCTCTGGTCTACCTCGTTATCCACCACCAGAATGTTTGCCTGATGTCGGTTAATGAAGTCGCCTATCGTACTGCTAGAATCACTTACAGGTGCTTTAGTATCTTCACGCATCTCAGTCAACGCCTTGCACACTGCCCTGTATATGCGCATTAAGTGCCAACCAGGCAGCAGCCCAAGCCTTGCTGCTATACGACCACCCGCTATATTGGCAGCTACAACCGCAGACCAGTTACGCTCGCGTTGTGTCAAGCTCAGTTCTGTATCTATCTTGCGCTGTATTGTTAGGACTAGCTCTTTTACCTCTTCTAAGTTAGCTATAACGTACTGGATAAATATAGGCCCGGCATGACCAAAGTTGTTGTTTAGCACATGGTCTAGTATCTCTTTGCCCTCTTCTGTGCTGATTATTTTTTGATCAGTATAGCCAATCTTAAACTCCAACAGCCGCATCATTTCGCCGTCTGGGTTGTTCTTTATAGTCTTGAGCTTCTCAGTAAAAGATGCGTTAGAACTGGCCAGAGATATGTCACGCCAAGTAATGTTGTTCTCTCTAAGCTCGTTAGCGTTTTGCTTAGCTTTGTCTTTACCACGACCCTGCGAGTAGGAGTACAACATGGCAGATAAGTCGTGAGCCTTTACGTTAGTGACCTCGTCCATAGTGTTAACTATGTTGTTGAGGATGCCTATCTTTATAACTTTACCCACTGACGTATCGTCAGGAGTACCTAGCAACATCTCAGGGTCACCAAATATGCTATTAGCCATACGCAGGATCGTAGTTTTGCCGGTGCCAGAGTCGGGGTGGATCATGTTAATCACAGCGCCTTTTTGGCCTGTAAACTTAAGTAGGGGCGCACCAAAACCGCTCAGTGCAGCGAAAGCCTGCAACTCAAGCCCCTCCCTACCATAGAGTTCTACGGCCTCTTTCCAGTTTTCTAGGGTGCCTTTAGGCACGAAATAGTTAACCATGCTGCGGGTAGAGCTAGACGGTGGGCTATGGTAAGTACCTGTTACTGCTATCTCTCTATCTCCGACTATAAATTTGCTGTCTTGGTCAGCCCAACCAAACTGTGGTCTCATAAGTTCCGCCTTTTTACTATGCTGTAGCTCTACGATAGATGTAATAAGGTACTCAAGAATCAGCTTCCTCCGGTTTTCACTTGCGACTACGCCGTTATCAGAAAGTGCTTCAGTAAGTGCGCGTCTGTCGGTTATTGCAGAGTTAGGGATGACAAATTCTTGTACCCCGTCCATAGGCATGTGATGCTTTACGACTGCATGAAAGCCTTTATGGTCTTTCATTATTTTTTCTACGTAGATGTCGTTGTGATAAATAAGCTTCGGCGGAAGTTCTTCGCCTTCCTCCTCAAAAGCTACGTATATGCCTCCGTTCCTACCTCTAAAGTATGGCTCCGGAAGTTTAGGTATTTGGTGTACTTCCTGCTCGCCAGAAGAAGACTCGAAAATAACTTCAATCTGTTCTGGTTTTGATCTAGCTACGGTCTTACCCAGTACAATCGGGCTTTTAACCTTGTTCCTGTGGGGGCATCCTTCGCACCCACCTGGGTTGTTTATTTCAAACTCCTCACATGTATGAGGCCCCGCTATGTGTAGTATCTTCCGCTCTACTTCAATCGGGTCGTAATCGGGATGACCAGAAGATATTTTGTGTATGGCGTCTTTACTGTCGGAACAAAACTTAGCCACCGAAAGCGCATCGAACCAACGTGGTTCTGACAAGGTGGCTCTGTCCACGTAGCAGCTGGCTAGTTGCTTGCAGCCATCACCCTTGCCGGATCGTTGCATGATGCGTTTAAAACTGTTGTCTGAGTTAGCAAGAATCGCTTGACCTAGTGCGCTCAATCCACGCCTTGGCTTTTTAGCTTCTACAGCACCTTGCTCAACACCAAACAGCAAACGTATGGAATCAAAGCTGATTGGGGCTGTTTTCTTGAGTACGACAACGTCTTTTGGCGGTATTCCGGTAGCGTCACCCTTGAAATTTTTACTGTGGAGTGGTCTGAGTACTCTAGCAGCCTCAAATACCTTAGTGTCCACGTAAAAACTATTGTTTATACACGCTTGGCGTAAACGCTTGGCAACGGGGTCCCACTCTTCTTTCGGCACGTCTTCTTGCAACGGCCAATAGGCATGGACGCCATTACCAGAATTAATTATCAGGGGTGCAGGTAGGCCAGTATCTTTACAGAACTTCTTGAGCGCAATTAAACCTTCCGCCTGGGTTTCGTAGCCCTGAGGTTGGCCTGTACGCTCGTCAACCAGAGACTTGTTGGGGCCACAATCTATGTCAACCCAAAAAGACCTTAGAGACTCTACGTTGTTCTGTGTTCTACTATCACCATTTTTGTATTTACCAAGACCAAAAAATACACACCAGCGTTCGGATACATACTTCTCTATGGCCTCGTCCAGCTCTGCTCTAGTTTCAAACATAAGCTGCCGGACTTTGGTTTTGTCCTTAACCGCCAGAAAGCCATACCATCCCCCCGCAGGACGAACTAGGCTTATCAGGTCTATGTCATTCATAAAATCACCGTTGCAGTTTAGAGATGTACCTTTCTATTTTTTTAGCAACTGGTGGCTTCGGGTTAGAAACGCCCGCAAACCAGTTATATACAGCCTGACGGCTAACCCCTAGGCGAGCAGCTACACGGACTACAGGTACATCATGCTTGATGCAAATGCGGCCCAGCCTTACGCCTAGGTTTCGACGGTCTGCGGATTTGTTTAGCTCAATTAGCTTAACACTGTAACCGTAGCTCATCAGTCATCATCGCCCCACTCACTTATAATAGAAGCCAAGTCCTCATCTTTTTCGACGGGGGCTTCTTCTTTTTTCTTGGGTCGTTTGACTGGCTCCTCGACCTCTTCGTCCTCAGGTTCCTCAGAACGTTGGACAACGGGAGCAGGCTTAGGTTCTGGTTTAGCCAAAGCTGGTTGTTTAGTAACCCCATCGGTCTGGGCTACGGTTATCCTGGTGTACCGGTCTGCATCAGGTTTACCCTGCGCAGCTAGCACTAACTCGTATTCATCATCGTCGATTTCTCGAACAGGTGAAAAGAGTAACTCCATGGTTTCAGCGTTGTCATCAAAAGCTACCGTGGTGACAACACCATCAGGAGACATGCCGTTAGCTACAATGAACTTAATGTAGGACTCAAACGGATGCACGTTGCGCTCGCCCTTACCAAACAAGGACTTAGCGGGGATTTGGAATTGGTAGACCTCGCCGGAAGTATCGCCTTCTAGCATAATTGCAATGCGGCGTTGAAAACGACATGCGCGGCTATTGCCTTCACCGGAACCTTTTATATTCATTGGGCAATCAGCGCAGTTAGCAGACTGCCTATCACTCGCTTCAGGCTCTGGTTTATCGCCTTTATTAGACCAGCAGTTTGGAAGCGTGGCTTCTTTTTCTGGGTCGAACTTCTCTTTGTAATAGATTCGAGAGACTTCAGGCAGCATAGCTACAATGATGGCGTTGAACTCGCCACGGATCGAATCACCTACTTGCTTACCATTAACAATCTTACGAAAAGCACCGTTCTTAGCGACAATACGTCGGCTAGATATAGTTACGGTTTGCGCTATTTGTTGACCTAGCGCGGTCATACGCCGTCCGCCAGACTTGGCTACGCCGGTTTGTTGAGTAAAGATTTCAACATCGTTGCTCATATGCACTCCTATTTAGAGGTTGGTTTTCTAACTGAAATTACGAACTTGCGGTCTGACTGCAAACCTACAGGCAGCTTGTCTGGATTATCTTCCAGAAATTCTTTCATGTTGCTGTTATGAATGCGTCTTTCTAGTAGATGAAACGCATCGTTTTCCTTGATGAACTGGTGCATTTGCTCCCAGTCAGATGTCCAAAAACTTGAATGGACACGGCGAGATATAGTCCCAAACGGAGTCTTTACGCTGTCTAGATTTTGTTCAGCGCATAACTCTAGCATCTTGTCGGTAATCTTTTCTTGGATGCCCTTGAGCTTTTTTATATCTTCTTCTTTTTCTTTGATGACTTCACGTAACTTAATATAGTCTTTAGCCATCTTATCTGCTGTGTAACTGTCTGACATTTGTCCTCCGCATTTGGGTTAAAGGGAGGATAAGTTTAGTCCTTTACTTGACAATGTCAAACACTTTTTTCAACTTCGCTACGATAAAGGTCAACGATCTTATTGTGGTTTAGGATGTTGTTTTGCAGCATGGTGTACAGCCTGTGCTCAACCTCACTTCCTTGTATGTGGACAATAGTCATGTTGTTTTTCTGTCCGGGGCGGTTGATCCTAGCGTTAGCTTGCAGATAAGTCTCTACGCTAGTAACCGGAGCGTACCAGATCACAGTATCGGCAGCGGTTAAAGTCAGGCCATGAGAAGCAGCTTGCGGCTGTATGATAAGCACCCGTGGATCGTCTGTCTTTTGGAAGTTGTCAAAAATCTCACTGCGCTTATTGAGGGTTACTTTGCCAGAGATTATCTGGCTACTGATTTTGTTCTTGTCCAAAAACTCCTTAAGCAACTCTATCGTGTGCGTGAAGGGTACGAACACTAGCACCTTGTTACTTGCTTCTTCTATGACCTCAAGGACTACTTTTAGCCTATTGCTCACGTCGAACTGAATAACCTCTCCAGTGTCCGAGTAGACCGCACCACCTGATATCTGCAACAGTTTATTTAGATTTGTGGCTGCGTTAACAGACGTAACGTCCTCGCCCGCCGCCTGGATAATCATCTGTTTCTTGAGAAGCTTGTAGTATTTCTCTTGCTGGGATGACAAAGGGGCGTCGCGTTCTACGTTTACAACGTCAGGTAAATCAAGGCACTGATCTTTCTCAAACCGGATCGCAGGTTGCAGGGCGGCATGCACTATTTTGTCTGCGTTAGGCTTCGGCCTCCATGTAAACTGCGTAACCTTGCGCATCACTAAGTCCCTGAACTGCCCAAAGTATTTAGGTATTTTTTGTGGGCTGACTAACTTTGCTAAGCCGTACGCGTCTAAGGGTGACTGCGCTGCGGGAGTTCCTGTCATCATCCACAGCCACTCAGTCTGGTCACTCAGTTGTTTGAGTATTTTCCAGCGGTTGGTTTGTTGGTTCTTGTATGCAGAAGCTTCGTCCACAACAATCATGTCAAAGCCGCCTTTCATAATCTCGTCTTTCACTACAGCCACACCGTCAAAGTTTATAATCACAAACTCTGAGCCAGCTTCAATTATCTTCTTACGTGTAGCAGAGTTGCCGTAAGCGACTGAGCAACTTCGGTGCATAGCAAACTTAAACAAGTCAGCTTGCCAAGCGGATTTCATAATAGACAGTGGGCATATGACTAGCACCCTATTCACAAGCCCTTGGTTCATCAAATAATCCACGGCCCATATAACAGATGCGGTCTTACCGGTGCCAGCCTCGTTGAAGCAAAAAGCTTTTTTGTGTAGCGTCAGGAAAGATGAAGTTTCTTTTTGGTGCGCAAAAGGCTCTAGCTTACCAGACCATTTATAGTCTCTTGTTATAGGAGAAGGTACATTCCTAGCACCTATATCGGTTAGCTGTTGGGCTTCGTCTAGGTTCCATTTGACGGCGACCTCATACATGCCGTTAGTTTCATTGAGCACCTTAGATTTTAGTATTTTTTCAGTGACAAGGTGGGGCCGCCTAGTTTTTAAGACTAGGGCTTTGTTATCTACTATTATCATGTGTTCTTTTTCTTGCGCTCGCGCTTACTGGTTTCCGATACTAGGTTACCCTTAGAGTCTCGTTTGAAAGATCGGTTCCGTGACTTGCTTTCTATTCTAGTACCGTCAGAGTTCTTACCGCCCTTATCCATAGCTTTCTTGTGGGCTACATCCTTGCCGTCACCTTTCTTAACTCGGCCTTCTTTCTCGGCCTTACGTCGAGCAGCGTTGCGCTTGGCACGTTTTTTCTTCTGCTCTTCAGTGCCTTGATAATTGTCGTACTCTTTTCTGTAGTTACGTTTCTTGTCTGCCATGTTTATCTCCCACGGTAGTGTTCACAAGATTTTACTGGACAAAAACCACAAAGCGGCCCGCTTATGGCGTTCCAAACTTCTGACTCCTCTGCAACTGATAACTTATGCAGGGACTCGTCAAACGTAGCAAAGTAAGATTTTCGTAACTCTGCCTTATGTTCTTTCTTTATAAAGTCATTGCTTACCAGATACACCAAAGCAGACTTAATAGTTTTGACTTCTGGGTAATGTGTAAAGACAGCAGCGGCTAACAAGTCAAGTTGGGCAGTGTCCGCATACTTAGCGTTCTTGCCGGTCTTGTAGTCAATCAGGTATGCCTTCTCACCATTTAGTATGAGTAAGTCAGCAATGCCCCTGTACCATACATCTTTGGCCATAAACTTAGTCGGCGTATAGTCTTGCCCGTCATAAGCTATACCCAGACGTATCTCACAATGTTTCTCCCCAGGTATGCTTTCTATGGCCTTTAGGGGTGCTGAAATATACTCAAACTTAGTAGGTATTTCAGTGCCCTTTTTTATGTAGTCTTCAGCGGCTTTGTGTACTTGACCTCCGTAGATTGTAGCTTCGTTACCAAAATCTTTTACGTCCTTTGCAACTTTTAAGTGGTAATACTTTTTAGGGCATTGATCAAAAGTTTTTATACTGCTGTAAGACCACGCTGTCATTTGATTGCTCCGTTACAGTCTATCTTCGTATTCACTTACCGGCGGTACTTCAGATTCTTCAACAGTTGCATGGCAAGCTTTGTCATGGTTGCAGATTAAACACATATCGAACTCATTGTAGAAAGGTTTGTGGCATACGCTGCCAGGGCCTTCTTCACCCCATGTATTTCTATCGCATTGGCATGTCATAGTTTATCCTCTTTGACTAGTGCTAAACGGTTAATTTCGTGAGCTACCGCAATCTCTTTTTTATTTTGCCCAGTGTACGGAACCGCCAATCGTTCTTTGACAAGGAGTTTCGTAATAAATCCCTTTCCCGTTTTGAACTCGCCCAGAAATCTTCCAAACTTTCCTTTCTCTTTTGTTGTGAGCGCATATGTTCTTCCCACGATGAGAGCTTTTTGAACGTAGGCTTTTGCGAGCAACCCATGAGC
>Ga0099847_1000628_pt1 | contig 11929 bp, 28 predicted proteins | sample CB_VirMetaG_2_FD_78178 | JGI IMG/M metagenome (GOLD analysis project Ga0099847, IMG submission 78178) | Freshwater to marine saline gradient viral communities from Chesapeake Bay - CB_1504_2 Viral MetaG | ecosystem: Environmental > Aquatic > Marine > Coastal | place: USA: Chesapeake Bay...
TCAAGTGAAAGACTAAACAATTTTGACTTGATCCAACTAATGAAGCTAGAAAACAAATTTAAAACTGAGCTACTAATTAAAAATAAAATAAGATGACTAGTAAAATTCAAATAACAATAATATTAACATTAACTATATTACTTATTAATTCTTGTTCGATCATGAAGAGTGATGACTTTTCACAATATCATCCAAAATTTCATAAGGGATACCCATGTCAATACAGAAATTAAAACAAAATAAATTAGGATATAAATATAATTATAACTACATTAGCATAACAATTAAAAACTAAACATTATGAAAACAGTATTTACAAACAGTGAAATAGTACACGAATTTAATTTGCAAGAGCAAAGTTTTGGAAGAACTTCAAACAGTTCAATATACTTTGAATATAAAAAGATTTATTCTTACGGCTCACATTATTTATTAGGTGAATTTATAGACGATAAAACAATAATGATAAATGATACAGGATATTCAAACACCACATCAAAGCATATTTCATTATTAACAAATGCAACTAGAGACAAAAGACAATTTTTTATAACAGAAACCAAAAGGGATTTAGTTCTAAGCGAATTAAAATACTTATTGAATAAACTAACTAGAACAAGACTAAAAGCAGACTATTACAAATCAACAATAGATCGTTTATTTAAAAGTTACTTTGAATATATAGACTTTACCAAAACTAGAACTAAGGCAAAGAAAAGTAAGGAACACAGAGAGATATTAAAATTATATACTGATTTTTATGTAAGTACTGAAAATTTATTGCAAGTAATTCAGGAACAGCAAAAGAAAGATAAAGAAAAGAAGCAGAAAGAAGTCCAAAAGAAGTTGAAAAAATGGAGGTCATTTGAAATTAATTGGTTTAGTAATGAAACTAATAAAGACTTCTTAAGAGTAGACAAAGCAAATAATATAATAGAAACCTCACAGGGCGTTAAAATACCAGTAGAAGAGGGCAAAAGACTACTTAAGCTAATAGATTTAAAAAAGATAGTAGGCGAAAAGGTAGATAACAAATATATTGTAAAGGCACTAAACGGAGTTTTAAAGGTAGGATGTCACAATATAACAATGAAAGAAATAAACAACATTAAAACACAATTAATATGACAAAAGACAAATACATAGCGATCACAGTACCAATAATATTTTTAATGTATATGCTCTGTTTACTCAGTGCAGTAATAAACTAAACAATATGAAAACAATAGGAAACAAAACACTAATAGAAATGTTACCACAAATAAAAAAGGTGGCAAAGAAGCACAATTTAAAAATACATAAGATGAAAGACTTTAAAAAGATAATGAAGTTACTAGGAATATTTTTACTAATGGGATCCTGTACTCAAGTCAAAAATGAAAATAAGTATTTATTAAAAGAATCAATTTATACAGTGCAAGACATGAGGGCTTGGATGATTGAGGATCAACAGAATGAAATAATAAATTTTGATTATGCAGAATATTATATCGAATATTTGGGAAAAGTAGAAGATAATTTGCTAAAAATAGAAAACGATGAAAGATTTTGATACAATAGATGGTTTTTTATTAGGACTTACACTAGGTGTAATGATAGCAACAATAATAATTTTATACATAAAGAGAGATGACAGCTACAATAATTTTCATGACAAATGAAGCCACGAGATGGCAAGTAACAAAACAATTTAATAACGATAATCATTTAAACAACTTCATTAACTATATATGTAAAAAAAAGAATTATCATTTTGATGAAGTACATATAACTAAAGATGGGATATAAAGACAAAGAAAAGCAAAGAGAGTATTTAAAAAAATACTACGAAAGAAATAAACTTAAAAAGTTAGACCATAAGAAAGAAGTTAAAAGATTATGGAGAGAAAATAACAAAGAAAAAATATCTGCATACAATTCTAACTACGCTAAAGAACATAGAGAGGACATAAACAAAAGAGAAAAAATAAAAAGGGATTCAGATCCAGTATATAGAATGAAACTAAACCTAAGAAAGATGACAAGAAGATCAATTAAAAACTTTAATGTAAAAGGGAATAGCGAACTACTAGGATGTTCTTATAATGAAGTTAGGAATCATTTAACAAAACAATTTAGAGGTGGCATGAGTTGGGATAACTATGGTGAGTGGCATATAGATCACATAGTACCATTAGCTTCGGCAAATACAGAGGAAGATGTTAAAAAACTATTTCACTATACCAACCTACAACCTTTATGGGCTAAAGAAAATTTAATGAAAGGAGATACAGTATGGAATATTTAAAAAAACTAAAAGAATTTGATGATAAATTTCAAGAATTAATAAAACAAACTAACAACTTAAAACAACTTAGAATAGATTGGTGCAGAGAAAACGCAAAAGAAATAAAAAAGTTTTACCCTACTAAGGGTAAGATATATGAGATAATAGATATAGAAAACTCATTTAAATATTGGTCATACTGGATGTATATAGATAAAGAGGAGAAATATTTTTTTAAGCCAACCTTAACAAGGTTTGATCCTCAACAAGATTTTGACACTTGCTACGGTAAAGAAAGCCCAACAGTAAAGGGAGATGTTTTAAACAATAACTTTAAGGAGGTACAAAAAGACGTGAAATTATATATAAAGAATTTAAAATCTTTTGAATTTAAAGGCAAGACAACTAAAATATATGTAATGATAGATAAAAACACAGGATACTATAAGATAGGAAGGTCTATCAACCCTAGTTTAAGAGAAAAAACTCTTCAATCAGAGAAGCCAACGATAGAAATGATATTCAACAAAGAGGGTAAACACAGTGACGAAAAGAAACTTCACAATATGTTTAAAAAGAATAGGGTCAGAGGGGAATGGTTTGACTTAAGCGGATCAGACTTGCTAAAAATAAAAACTTATCTAGAATCAATATAAACAATAATATAATTTGTAATTATAAACATAAATACATATATTAGTAAACTAAAACAAACAACTATGAAAGACTTAAATAAAAAAATAAAACACATTGAAGAGTGTGCCCAAGAGCTTTTAGACTTTGGTAATTCAAGAGAAAAGGCAGAAGGTCATGGATTATTAAGAGCCGTTTCAATAATTAAAAACAAACAACTATGAAAGAAGTAATAAATAAAATGCTAACAGAGAATCAAGAGTGGATTGACTATCACCAAGACAAGTTAAATGACTTTAAAAACAAAAGAAAAGTAATACTTAAAATATATAAGAATGAAGAATCACTGGATTACAGAAGTTCAATTAGCTTACCGACTGTTGAGTAGGTGCAAGTGGTATGAGATACTAAAGAAAAGAGAAATAAAAGCATACATAAGTATATTAAAATTAATAAATAAAGAATGGAAAACTGCAAACAATGCGGATCAAAACTAGGTGTAGACTGTGGATACGCAGAGTCAGATTACAATGAGGACTTTTGTTCTCAAGGATGTTACATAATATATAACCATTATAAATACGTAGAAAAAAAATGAAAAGAGAATACATAGAATTATCAGACAATCAAATAGACAGCTTACTTTCAGGAGAAATAGTAAGAGAATTAATACAAGTAAACAAGGAGACAGTAACAGTTGAGATATCTGGAATGAGGAACTTCAACGAATCATTTATTGTCGACTACAAATATGACTTAAATAAAAACGAAAAAATATGACACGAACATTTTATATAAAACCAGAGAATGAAGAAGTAATGTACGACTTCAAGGATGTTAACCAGGAGTTAGACATAAACTATTCAAACACAATAGTAGCAATGATGGATCTTTTTATAAGCAAGAAAAAGTTTAGAGAAGAGGTGCTTAAAAATGTACAGAAATAATATGGAACAAATAAAACAAGCAGGCTTAGTTATAGTATACTTAGCCATAATGATTATGCTAATAAAAATAATACTATGAAAATAGAAGTAAAAACAAATAACAGCGTATATGTAACCATCAATGATTACACTTATTACATTGATGACTCAACTAACGAACAAATAATAGAATTATGGAAAACAACAGAATAAGACAAGCAACAGACGAAATATCATTTCGATTACTAGCAACTAAAAACCACGAAGACTATGATTGGTTACTAACTAAGATAAATGATATAGTATTAACAGCCACAGTTGGTGATATAATAAAGGATCATGAATAAAAAAGCTGAGTTCTTATGTTCAGGATGTGGAGCTTGTTGTATGGTGGCAGGTTACTCAAAACTACTACCAGACAGAGGGGATGGGGCTTGTGCTTATTTAAACGAAAAAAACCAATGCTCAATATATGAAACCAGACCTGATATTTGTAGAGTTGATGTTATGCACAAAGTAAATTCACCAGAGTTATCTGAAAAGGAATACTACATAAAAAGCACAAAAGCTTGTCATCAGTTAATTGATATGATGAACTTAGATGATGAATATAAAATAAACATTAAAGATTATGAATGATATAGAAACATTTGAAACAGAATACCCAGAGTTATCGACTGAGTTCAAGGCGGTACAGCAAGAGATGTACGAACTGTTTGCAAGAAAGCAAATGGACTACGGACTAAGCAACATAGCTCTAGGAGGTGATCTTAAAAATAAGGAGGATAAAAACTTCTCATTGACAGGATTAGCAATAAGACTAACTGACAAGGTAAGTAGATTAAGAAACTTAATTAAAAGTGGTAAGAACTACGTTCCTGGAGAAGGTCAAGAAGATACATTTATAGACATAGCAAACTATGGTATAATTGGAATATTAGTTGGACGAAATAAATGGAAATGAAAAATATAATAATAGCAACACTAATACTATGTAGTTGTAATACTTTAAGAAAGTACGACACAAAAGGTATTGAATATGATGGAACAAACATATACTATAATGGTGAGTTAGCCGCAACATTGGGAGCAGTTGAATTAGCCTACGATAATAATAAAATAGTACATGAAGCAACCTTTATATTGACATCAGAAAAATACAACGACATAGCGATTAATATAATAAAATTTGCCTCTCTGTATCATAAGGATAAGAAATGGGAAATAGAAGTAGAACTTAAATCAAAATAAAATGAAAGTAGATACAAACAAACTAAAACAAATAATACAGGAAGAGCTTTGTGTTAATGTAGATATTCAAACAAGACAGGAAGAATATGTAAAGGCTAAGATCATATACTGTAAGGTATTAAGAAACTGTGGCTGGACACTTACAAGGATAGGTGCAACGATAAGTAGAGATCATGCTACGATTACACACTACCTAAAAAGATTTGACTATAATTTTAGCGAATTACAGAGTGAGGATTTTATAATAAAATATAAAAAAGTAAACAACTCATTTAATAGATACTTAAATAAAAATTATTTATCTGTAATGACTAGATCAGAATTAGAACAAACCATTGAAAAACTATTGAAAGATGAAAAATATATTTGAACAACTACAAGACAAAGGAACGCCACACGCTGTATGTGTGTCAGTTACAAAATCTAAACTAGAATTAGGTAGATTTAAAAGAGAGTATTACATTATAGCAAGTAGAAAAGATGTTACCTCTAAGCAAGGATTTAGACCAGGAAAGAATACAGGGTACAATGATGTTCACGAAAGGAATCTTACTCAAGATGAGGTTAAAACATTTATAGCTCATTCAAGTAAATATGAAAAGGTAATAAGCAATGAACATGGTAGGGTGTATGAACTAAAAAGCAAATCATTTAGATCTTACTACAATAAAAAGAAAATAGTAAAGAAGAAAAAAGTAGAAAAAGTAGAAAAGGAGGAAGCAAAGACCTTAAGTATAATGGATTTATTTAAAGATATATGGTAAAAAAGAGAACACTAAACGAGTTAAGGCAAGAGAAAACTTATGGGTATACAAACCCAGAGCAGCCTAGACCAACTATAGCTGAGTTAATTAACAAATACCCTAACGACACAGAGTTAGGAAAACAAATAAGAAAATTATGGAAGAAATAGAAAAAGAATTAGTAATAATGTACAACAGAGCTGAGAAGTATATGACAAAAGGAATAGAACCAATCAGAGACTTTGGATCTGGAATGATGTACGCAATAAATGAGGTACAGAATTTAATACTAAAACAAAAAGGACACGTAAGTATTCTTGAAAAGATAGAGAAAGAGGTATTAAAACATATGGGTCATGAAGGATCTAAAATTGATATGGAACTACATTATGATGGTAAACTTTTTTGTAGGTCTATTTCTAACGGAGGAAGGACCAACAACTACTACTTCAAACAAGTAATGAATACTATGGAAAAGAAAGGATATGATATTGAAAAATTCAACATAAAAGTTGGTGATGAAATATATATTCAGTAAGTTTACAGACAATTAAATTAAATGAAATGGGACAAACAAAACAACTATACCAAGAGGTATATGCCACCGATCTGTGGCTCAATGATTACATTCAAAACAAAAAACAAATAGATGAACAGTATGAGCGAGATCTGGAAGGAACTCTTTAGCAAGAATCGTGTTGAAATGTACACCTCGAATGATTCTAAATTCACCATATACAATGGATATAAGATTGAGAAAAAGGATACAGGAGACGTGTTGATATTCAATACTAGAACAGATAGTCTTTTCTACCAGAATATAAATGATGTAGATAAGGAAATATTTTTAGAGAATGGTTTTATTAAAGGTGCTGACTTACTTACTATAAGATATTATGAGAGTGAACTTCATAAGATTAATAATAATGTACAGTATTATTTAAACACTAATAAAACTAATAAACTAAGACAAGCTAAGGTTAGACGAAAAACAATAATGGAAAAACTAAACAAAAACTTCAACAAATGGAAAAACTAGTAAAATTACAAGCAGAGCTTAAGGCTCCAAAGAACCAGAGAAATAACTTTGGTAAGTACAACTATAGATCATGTGAGGATATATTAGAGGCAGTAAAGCCACTACTAAGTAAGCATGGTTTAATACTAAACATAACAGATGACATAAAAGAATTATCTGGTCTTGTTTATGTAGAGTCAACAGCAACTATATACGATGCAAAGAAACCTGAGGACCAGGTAGTGTCAAAAGCACAGGCAGGTATTGATCCAAACAGAAAAGGTATGGATATTGCTCAGTGTTTTGGTAGCTCATCTTCTTACTCAAGAAAGTATGCACTGAACGGACTATTATTAATTGATGACACTAAAGATTCAGATGCTACCAATAATCATGACAAAACAACTGTCAAAGGTATACACCTTACGTTGGGTGATGAGAACTGGGATAAGGTACTAACTTACGTAGTACAAAATAAAGATTTAGGAATCAGAAAGATTATAGATAACTTAAGTCTAAAGTATAACGTTACCCCAATGATTAAGAAAGAAATATCTAAAGCTCTTAAGTCATGAACGACAATAGAGAAGTGATACTAAAAAAGTTACGTGATGACGATAATTATTATGGTCCTTACGGCAAAACTTTCTTATCTAACAGCGACATAAGAACTCTCCTTAACAATCCTAAGGGGTTTAAGAGTCCTTCTAAAGGATCTTTAGCTATGTTAGAAGGTAACTACCTACATACGTTAATTTTAGAGCCTGAGAAGAAAGATAATTTTATTATATCAGATTCTTCATCAAGGGTAACTAAGAAATACAAAGCTGATTTAGAAGAAACAGACAAGGATATGATCCTTTTAAACAAGGAAGCTACTCATATTGAGTGGTTAGCAAAAGAAATTAGGGCAAATGTGTTCCTAAACGAAATTATATATGACAAGTCCAACAAGTACGAGGAGCCTGGATTAGGTGAAATCGGTGGCTTGATGTGGAAGGGCAAGGCAGATATAGTTACACGAGATCTAATTATTGATATCAAGACAACAGCAACGTTGGATGATTTTAGATATAAAGCTCGTAGGTATAACTATGATAGTCAGGCTTGGATATATCAACAATTGTTTGGACACCCTGTAGTGTTTGTAGCTATAGAGAAATCATCGGGCAGACTAGGAATGTTTGACTGCTCTGAAGAGTTCTTAAGCAGAGGGCAAGACAAGGTAGGACAAGCGATTGAAGTATATAATACATTCTTCGGGGAAAATCCCACAGAAGATATAAATCAATATTTTATAAACGAAACACTATAAACAATGGCACAATTAATAAGCTTTTATGTAGACTTTAAAAAGATAGATAAGTCTAAGCTAAATGATGGAAAGGGATACTTTACCATTTCAGTAAACGATGACACAGATAACTACGGTAACAACGCAGCTATGTTTCATCAGCAATCTAAAGAAGAACGTGAGGCGAAAGCTCAACGAACTTATGTAGGTAATGGAAAGGTAGTATGGACCAACGGTAATTCAGTGGTGGCTGAGAAGCAAGAGGAAACTAAGAAACCAGTTGCAGCAGCTAAGACTGAGGACTTACCATTCTAAATAAAGATGAGAGTAAGGGAGATAAAATATAATATGACAAGAATCAAAAAAAGTCTCCCTACTCTCTTTATACTTTTACATAGTACTTTTATTTTTTTCTTGTATATATGTAAGAAAAGTTGTCATTCTAGGAATGAAAAATCTCAATGTGATGCTAATGAGCTAGTTAAGGTACTTGAGTTAAACAAATAGGTTGTCAAAAAGTTGTCACAAACCACTATAAACTTGTCACAAAACACTAAAACTCGTCACAAAATTTAATAAAATGGACTATAAAATAACGATATTTCAAAACATAAGAGACACATCCACACCTTTTTTTAGAGATGTTTCTGTGGTCTTACAAAGAATCAAGGATGGAAAATCCAAAGAACTAATTGAAAACATACGCAAAGAAAAAGATAAAGAGAAAAGGAATTTACTCAAGAAAGGATTGCCTGCTATATGTTTTTCTGGAGAGTTTAACAAAAGAGAAGACTCTTCAATCACTAACCACAGTGGTTTAATTTGCTTAGACTTTGATGGTTACTCTACTATTAAGGATCTTAACGAAGAAAGAAAAAAGATACAGAAAGATCCATATACATTTGCTTTATTTACTTCTCCAAGTGGCAATGGTATTAAAGTATTAATTAAGATACCAAAAGAAGTTGACAATCACAAAGCGTACTTCAATGCCCTTGAAAAACATTACAACTCTACTCACTTTGATAAGGCGTGTAAGAATCTTTCAAGAGTATGCTACGAATCATACGATTCAAAATTATTTGTTAATGCTGATAGTATAGTATGGGATACACTAGATGAAAAAGAGTATGATCAATTAAAGGTAAGCGATGGTATAAAAACCATTAAGGTCTCTAACCAAGACGAAATAGTTAGAAGATTAAAAGCCTGGTGGGAGAAGAAGTATGGCATGATAGATGGGGAGAGAAATAATAATGTATATATCCTAGCCTCAGCATTTAATGACTTTGGAATCAACAGAGACTTAGCTTCATATGTTATGAGTGGATATACTCAGGAAGACTTTACAGAAAATGAGATTAAAATAACTCTTGATAGTGCGTATAGAAGTGTTCAGAATTTTAACACTAAGTTCTTTGAAGATAGAGATAGAGTTAACTCGGTTAGAGATAAGTTAAGGGCAGGTGTACAAAAAAAGAAAATACGTTCTCAATTAATAGAAGCTGGAGTTGAGGGCGAAATAGCGGATGCTGTCATAGAAGACAAAGAAAAGGAATCCAACAGCTTAAGATTTTGGTCCAAGAGTGATAAGGGAGTAGTCTCTGTTATACACTTTATGTTTAGAGCTTTCTTACAAGATAGGGGTTACTATAGGTATTACCCAGATGGTGGTGAAAGTTTTATATTTATTAAGATTGAAAGTAATAGAGTGCACAATACTAATGAAGAAAAGATTAAAGATGATGTATTAGGTTACTTAGAAAACTTAGAAGACTTAAGTATATACAATCACTTTGCAGACAAGACTAGGTTTTTTAAGGAAGACTTTTTGTCAATGCTAGACTTTACAGAGGTTCCATTTTTAGTAGACGATGCCAATACTTCTTATATATACTATAAGAACTGTGCGGTTAAAGTAACTAAAGATGATATTGAAAAGGTGGAGTATGAAAACTTAGGTGGCTATGTATGGAATGATCAGATAATAGATAGAGAGTTTGATTTCTGTGAATCAAATGAGTGCGACTACAAAACATTTATAGCTAACATATCTAATAATGATTCTAATAGAATTAAATCAATGCACAGCACAATTGGTTTTTTATTACAAGGATACAAGGATAAAGGGTTTTGTCCAGCTGTAATTATTAACGATGAAGTAATTAGTGACAACCCAGAAGGAGGAACAGGAAAAGGTTTATTTGTACAGGGTATAACTGAGATGAAAAAGAATGTAGTAATTAATGGTAAGGAGTTTTCTTTTGACAAGTCTTTTGCTTATCAATTAGTATCAGCTGATACACAGATACTTACATTCGATGATGTAAAGAAGAACTTTATATTCGAGAATCTATTCAGTGTTATTACAGAAGGTATTACATTAGAAAAGAAAAATAAGGATGCAATTAAGATTCCATATGAGCAGTCACCTAAAGTTGTGATCACTACTAACTACGCTATTAAAGGTAAGGGCAGCTCATTTGATAGAAGAAAATGGGAATTAGAATTAACTAGGTACTATGGTAGTGGGTTCACACCTTACGATGAGTTTGGTAGATTATTGTTTGATGATTGGGACGAAGGAGAGTGGTGTAGGTTTGATAACTATATGTTAGGTAATTTAAAATTCTTTATGAAGAATGGTTTTGTTAAGAGCAAGTTTAAAAACTTAGAGACTAGGAAATTTATAGCAGAAACTAATCATCAGTTTTTTGAATGGGTATCTGATAGAGATAATAACTTATTGGACAGAACTATATACAAGGCAGATGCTTATAATCAATTTGTTGCAGACAACCCAGACTATTATAAAAAACTAACACGTATACAATTCGGTAAGTGGCTAATAGCTTATGGTAACTTTATAATGGGAAGCAACCCTAAAGAAGGTAGAGACCATCATGGAAGGTATTTATATATTGAAAGCCCTAAAGAGGAGCAAACTAAAATTAAAATTTAATGGATGACTTAACTATAGACGAGGCTATAGATATAGCTATAAGAAATACATATGCTCTATATATGGAGATAGATACTTACGAAAATATAATACATGGAAATCATCCTATGTTCATTCACGACATAGACGGAGAGATAACTAATGATGACATTGATTTTATAATTTCATATTTTGAAACCACTGAAGAATACGAAAAATGTTCTGAAGTAAAAAATAAAAGAGATGGAGTTTAGGGATTACCAACAAAGTATAATTAATATTGGATCAAAGAAGTTGTCTGACACTGGGTTAGTCTATTTATCCATGGAAGTCAGGACGGGGAAAACGCTTACTAGCCTTGGTATAGCTCAAAAGATCGGGGCTAGTAGTGTTTTGTTTATAACAAAGAAGAAGGCAATATATTCTATTGAGAATGATTATGCTTTATTAAATCCTAAATTTAAGTTAGAGGTTATAAACTATGAGAGTTTACATAAGAGAACTATGTCTGATCCTGATTTAGTTATATGTGATGAGGCTCATTCAATGGGTGCTTTTCCTAAACCAAGTAAAAGAGCTAAGGATGTTAGAAACATATTAAGCAATATGATAGTACCAAGAATGATATTAATGTCTGGTACACCAACACCTGAGAGTTTCTCACAGATATACCACCAGGTATATGGACATAGAAACAATCCATTTAATCAGTATAAAAACTTTTATAAGTTTGCTACACACTACGTTAATGTATCACAAAGAAGGATTGGTGGTAATGTAGTTAATGATTACTCTAATGGTTTGATGGAAAAGATAATGGGTGTAATGAAACCATATATGATATCGTATACACAGAA
>Ga0099847_1000629_pt1 | contig 11918 bp, 17 predicted proteins | sample CB_VirMetaG_2_FD_78178 | JGI IMG/M metagenome (GOLD analysis project Ga0099847, IMG submission 78178) | Freshwater to marine saline gradient viral communities from Chesapeake Bay - CB_1504_2 Viral MetaG | ecosystem: Environmental > Aquatic > Marine > Coastal | place: USA: Chesapeake Bay...
CTTGAGCATCTTGTTTAGAAACTCATTCATGGCTTTCTCAGCCCACTTGATCGACAACTGACCAGATAGCGTAATACCCTCTGCTATTCTAAGATCGAAGTATCGGAAGTAATTATTACCTAACGAACCGTAGAGTGAGTTGAGCATAATCTTTACGGCTTGCTGAGTATTGTCCAATACATCCGCTTCTTTCTTCAATTGCTTTATTCTAGATTCTAGCTCTAGGATACGCTCACTTTTTGACTTCATAGGTACCGCCTTTAGATTTGTATAGATGGTCAGTATAACACACAATTTGACTAAAGTCAATGATATTATTATCTGCCGCACTCTCTGCCTTTATTTCACACTCATTGTATAGAACAACATCTTTCGGTACTAAGTTCTGCATTCTAATCTCCAACCCTTTGCTTTACCTCGTTTAACTATATAACCATCAGGCTTCGTAGAGAATACAGAAACCGCAAATCCCATAGTCTTACAAAACTCATTCAGTTCGCCAGGTCCCAACTCGATAATGTCTTCCTCTGGAGATACAAGAGTGTAACTATGTCTAACCTCTCTCGCTTTGGCTACTATATACTCTCTATTTTCAGCATAATGTTTCTTACTCTTTTCGCCCATAATTGCTTTAGTTTCTTCAGTGTGCTTAGATCCAGTCCAAGAGGACATAGCCTTTTCTAAATTGGACATTGAAGATTCTATGAAAGCATCAGTATGATATGATCCATTCTTATGCTTATTAGCCACTACTTTACGTACAGTCTCTGGGTCTTTCATGCAGTTATTTTCTCCAGTTGAGTCGATGTGTGACCATGATCCTCTACCGCCAGCACTCATATTGTAAGTAGATGCACCTTTCCAAACATCTTCCAACAACTCTACTTCTTTAGAATAGGCATCTTCTTTACTGTCGAAGATGTGGAGAATCTCTTTGTAGAAATTTTCTACTCCATGCTTCAATATAGAACTTCTTATGGCTACTCCAGATCCCATATAATCATCGTTCGGGTTATCTGTCTCATGGACACCAATGTAATATTTTTCGTTTAGTTTGTTTATGACTTTATAGACTGTGTACATTCTGGAAACCTCTACTTCTGAAAATAGTATTTATACAAACCAATATCTCCAGAAGTAGTGGTTCGCTAAATTTAAGAGGCTTTTAGCTCTGTCAACTCAGCATTTAATAACTCAATCTCTTTCTTAACCTCAAGCATATGATTCTTAGTGTCTCGTCTTTCACTATACAGGTCCAGAATTATCGACGGTAACATACCACGCTTGTCTTTACGATACATCGAACCATTTGCCGCTACTGCAACATCCATCGCTCTAGCATCTTCAGTCAACTCATTGTTCAGATAGTGATCTACGCCACCAATAGTAAAGTCACCACCACCGTTGAGTAGAGTCTCTGGCGACATATTGTACTGAACAATCAGATTAGGATATAGAGAGTTTAAATCGAATGAAGTGACCCACTCAGTCATACCAACTCGTGGCTCTTTTACATAACCACCGGGATATGAATCTTTGCGTTTAGCTACAGATGGTGGCACAGCAATGTTTCTATCACTCAAATAACGATATATGATAGAATCCCATATACCAGTCGTGCCAAAAGTATCAGCGTAATTCACGCCACCCTTATATGCGATAACTAAGGCTAGATCCATAAGACCAGTCTGCTTATCGATCTTGTCAACCAACTGGACATCTTTAATATTATAGTCGATGAACTTCTGGTGATTAGACTTATACAGACCAAACAATGATCCATGCTCTGCATAAGATAGCTTCTTCTCACCGAGAACAGTAGAGGCAATATGATCTAGAGAGTATGAGGCTTGAGTGCCGTAAGTGAATCCGAACTTCGTGAAGAGGTCATAGTAATCTACTTGCTGTACACCGTAAATCTCATAAGCATCCATATCTCTGCCTTTGATAGCAATCTGACGATACTTTGTGATGCCAAAAGGAGAGAACTTCTTCACAGTTTCTTTACCGAGAATATTCTCTGTTCTTTTGATTAGATACGGTATATCAAATAGTCGAATGTTCCAACCAGTAATAATGTCTGGGCAGTTATGCATCCAATAGTTCAGAAACTTCAACATAAGATCAGTTTCGCCAGCACACTTTACATAAAGAACTTCTGCGCCATCTAGCTCTAGCTCTGTCTTAGATACATCATAGTCGCCGGTACCCCAAACATAGTAAGCGTTTAGTTGACTGCTTTTGTAACAGATTGCAGTAACTGGATACTTAGCTTGATCTGGTTCTGGAAAGCCGTCATCGGACTGCACTTCAATATCTATGTTGCCAACATTGATCAGCTTAGAGTCATAATCGATCTTGCCAGGATGCTTACTGTTCAAGAACTGAGCAGTAAAGTTTGAGTTACCGTGAACCTGAAAGTTATCAATATCTTTGTACTTCTTAACGAAGTCGCTGGCTTCAGACATTGAATCTAGCTTGATAGGCTCAACTGGCTGACCCTGAAGAGTCTTCCACTCGCCAGTGGCCTTCTGTGACACAAGATACATAGTAGGCTCAAACGGCAGTCTAGCTTTAACAGCTTTGCCCTGATCATCATAACCACGATACAGCATATTATTGCCGTATCGATTCACACAAGTATAAAAACTCAAATTACTACTCCAAATAAAAATTGCATAATATAAGAAACATTGTACACTATATGAAACACTTTGTCAATACTAATCGACTCTCTCACCAACACCGTAATCAACTACTACTGGAAATCTTGGTACTCCATCAGGCGTAAGTCCGAAGTATCTTAGTGTTGCCCAGGTAGGCGTTTCATTAGACTCAAAAAGCTCTTTCATCTGAGTCTGCGTACCTCTAACTCCAGCACCGCAAGTCGTGCCATCTGGCAGTCGGAGAACAAATCTCTTGATGTGTCCAGACCAATTGCCTAGTCCTTCTTCGACAGTCACTACATCATACTCTTCTGTGATAAACTGCTTTCTTTTGAGAAGGCTTTTAGATCGTTTACATTCGTACTTCTCATCAAGTCGAACCATCTGACCTTCATAACCATCAGACATATAAGATGCATATAACTCATCCAGCTCATCTTGAGTATCGCAGAAAGTGGTAGGCACTAGATGTAAGTACTTGTCAAAGAATCCAGGTCTGGTAGACTCCATTGTTAGACGTTCGCTTCTTAGAAAGAAAGTAGTATCAGGCTCATTACTATCATAAACATCATAAACGTGATATTGTACCAAACGCTTAGATTCTTCGATACCTTGATCTGACAGCTTAGTCTTTCTAACTAAACTAACAATCTTGTTAAAGTCTTCTTTTAAATCGTGATTATAGAGTTCGCCATCTAGTGTAATAGCGGGATTGAGTGCTACGACATCTTTGATCTCATCCCAGATATGTGGACAGCTATTGATAGGCTTACCGCTTCGTGTCCATAATCCCTTTGAGTTTGCTATACAGCGAATGCCGTCTAGCTTGGGTTGACTGAATCCAGACGATACTTGAACCTTTGTCTTTGTATAGTCCGCAGCCAGCATAGGCTCAAACTTGTCGTATGAGTCTATTTCGGTTATGTTCAGAAAATATTCTTTTTCAATGCGCTTATCCCAGATAGCCTTTGCTTCTGCTTGGGCTTGGGTGTAAGCGGTAGTACTGTTGATCTTGCCAACATTCTTGGCTTCGCTGATATTCCATTCACTTGTGACTTTCTTGCCATCTTTGAGACCGGCAATTGTTCTTGTACCTGCATAGTCATCATTAGAATATCCAACTTCGATACACCAAATTCGTACTTTGCCTTTACTGTCACGTTTATATAACTCAGGTAAATCTTCAATAAAATTCATAGTGTAGTCCTCTCTAGTAATGTGTCATTATAACACAAGTTCTGAGGGATGTCAAGAATATCTTGACGGTTGTTATGTATCCTTAATTTAAGAGATACTGATCAAGCTATAAGCGATTACATATGTGCTTACTGCTAACATCATTAAAGTCGAAACTAGTTCACAAAAGAACCCATCGCAACTCTTAGCCTTTAGGTAAGAGAGTGCTTTTTTCACTTTTACTATTGCTCCTGTTATGGTCGTGTTTAATTAGATGAGCCACAATATGTGACTCACCCATGTACTGCTTTACTTCTTTATGTTACTCTGAAAGAAATTGTTTCTCTTCAACCGAAGCATTGATAGCGATCTTTCGAGGCTTATCTTCTTCGGGTATTACATTTTCTAGCGTAATGCCTAAGATACCGTCTTTGAAAGTAGCATCTGTCACGACGATGGTATCAGCAAGCGTGAATGTTCGACTGAACGATCTTGCGGCAATACCTCTGTGTAGATACTCTTTCTCTGCCGAGTCCTCTGAAGTACCTTCTACGGTGAGAATCGAATCCTTTACCGTGATATCGATCTCTTCTTCTGAGAATCCTGCTAGAGCTAATTCAACGACATACGTTGTCTCGCTCTCTTTAGTAATGTTATACGGTGGATATGATGTCTGTTTTGTAGCTGGCTTTGCCAACAGTTGATCAAAAATTCTATCAAATCCAAGTGTGTTCAACGGATCATACGTGCTTTGCAAATAAGTAGTCATATTAGACCTCCAAAAAGTTATGCAAGGTTAAGTTAATGTAAGACCCCTAAGGCATCTTACACTATTATTTATACAAACTTAACCATGATTTATGACAATAATGTTACTTTTTTGCATTACTTTTTTGCATAAAGGTTATTACTGTAACTTATATACACATTATAGCACAAGGATACTCAACTGTCAAGAACTATATTCCTGTTGATCCGAAGCCACCGCTTCTGTCTGTTTTCTGAACAGGCTTTGATTGAATAACATACATATCTGGTCTGTTAGGAGTATTGATGATCTCACCTTGAGCAACTCGCATTCCATCACGAATCTCTAGTGGGTTTCTTGATACATTGACAAGCATAACATAAGACTGCTCGACATAATCAGCATCGACTACACCTTCACAATTAGCTATGCTTATTCCCTGTTTCCAAGCAAGTCCCGATCTAGGGTGTATTCTAAGTGATTGATTATGATCCAGATCAAAAATTAGCCCAGTAGGAACTAGACATCTTTCACCTGAATAGAGTGGAATGAATCCGTTTGTGAGTTTTCGTTTTGTTGGAGTGTTTGATGCGCCCATAATGGTCACTTCGTCTTGCTCTCGAATCGATGCAGATAGATCGAAGCAGGCTGACCACTTAGTACCATAGATTGGCAAATGGGCTTCATCAAATAGTTTGTAGATTTTTAGTGACTGTGTTGGTGGTGCTATCATTATATAGTGTTCCTTATCAAATTATCGTTTTTTACCTATGCTATATTTCGCTACTAATTCCCATTCGCCTTTCTCTTTGTGAGGAAGTATCTTGATCTGAGATAGTGGAGCAACAGGCTCTTTGATTTGCTCTAAGTTTAGAGGCTTGATTAGTTCCCATTCTGCAAGTAGAGTCACAATAGTATTTCTTCTACCCTTATCTTCTTCAGAGAAGTCGTTGATTTTACCATCTAGCTTAAACAACTCTTTGAAGTGGACAATGTAGTACTTACCTTGCTTGTGAAGTATATGGCACGATTGAAATAGCTTCTGCTCTTTCTTTGAGGCGATACCGATGCGTGTTAGTGTCTCTTTGACTTTAAGGAAACTTTCTTCACTTGGTAAAGTTACCTCAACGAGTTCTTCTATTAGATTCATTTTTAATACCACCAGTATCTTGTTCTTGTTTTATAGTTTCAAGTTGATCACTAGTCAACAAAGACAGATATTCTTGGCCTACAATAGTATTACATCCATAGTAGCTACATACCAATTCAAGTTCTTCATTACTAGCACTCTTTATCCATTTAGACCAACGCTTCTTAGGTCTAATACTATTTATAAGATACTCGTATTGGGGGCGCTTATCAAGTTGGTGGTACATATTCATTTCATTAGCGTATAGAATCGTGTCAGGAAAGTAAGAAAGAGCGGTATTCGTTAGCCAAGGCTCATATCCCTTCTCACTCAATACATCATTCTCACTATCTCGCATCATGTTCTTTTTGGTGCTATTGATCGTGTTGATATAATCAAATGGTTTGCTCATCTGGCTTCTCCTCTACCTTGTCCATACAGGGACTACACAATCGCACTTTACCTTCACCGTCTGCATACTTGTAAACGATCTCACCGGGATGCTTACCTAGAGGTCCAGCGCACAGAAAGCAATTCTCTCTCTTTGATAGTTTGAATGGATTCTTCATTTCCAGTCAATCTCTGCCATTAGCGTAGCAAGTGCGGCAACACGATTGATCTCAGAGTTCGCAACAAAGGCTTCTTTGTATTGGTACTCAGCGAGAATGATAATAGCATCAGCAATGCTCTGGGTGGTATTGATTCGAGCGGGTAACGTATCATACAATTGACGATACAAGACAGCAGAATCGACATCGACATTCTCAGCAACCCATTTACGAGTCGCTGTAAAATCACGGCTCTTCATTAGATCAATAAGACCTGCAACACTCTCGCCAGACTTATTGCTTAGTATACCAGCATCAATACTACCAGTAGAAGCATACCGCTGTAATTCGTTAAGGACTCTACGCCAATCGGGGAAATATAACTGTACAACTTCAGCAACTGCTTTTTGATCATAAGTAACACCTTCGTCTTTTAGAATACCACAAACTCGTTTGAAGAACTGGCTCGCCATTGCAGGCTTATCTGCTTTATCAATAGCGAACTCGATAACACTACATCTTGAGTGGAGTGGCTCGATGATTCGATTCTTGAAGTTACAAGTCATAATGAAGCCACAGTTTTTCGAGAACTCTTCCATGAAGTTACGAAGTGCGGGCTGTGTGGAATTTGCGTTTAGATAGTCAGCCTCATCTAGGATGACGTATTTTCTACCACCAGTGAATGAGACACTAGAGGCAAAGTTAGATATATCGTTTCTTAGGGTATCAATGTTACCATTCATAGAACCATTGATCACTATATAATCAGCACCAATCTCTTCTAGCATAGCCTTTGCAATTGTTGTTTTACCAACACCTGCACGACCAGATAATAGAAGATTAGGAACATTCTTTTGATCTACAAATTGTTGAAAGGTCTGCTTGAGGCTTGCAGGTAATATAGCCTCTTGAACAGTCTGTGGACGATAAGACTCTACCCACAAAAAATCTTTCTTATCACTCATGCGGTTCTCCATAATATAAAATAAAAGTCGGGGAGAGTGTTACCTCTCCCCTTTGTACTACTCTGCGGGTTTCGAAGATGACTCTTCATCAGGCGTATTATACGGACTAGGCGGTAATTCAATCCCTTCTTCACCCTGCTCTTTAGCATGACGTAAGAATGCTACTAATCGCTCACGAACTGTACCGACTTGAACTAACTCTTCACCACGAATGGCACCTCTGTTAGTTGCAACATCGATGATCTGAACCGAGGCTGAGATATCGCCGTATGATAAACCTGGGCCTTGTGCTTCTTCTGGTGCTTGTGTATCTTCACTCATATTTAACTCCTTATCTTGATTCGATTGCTATCCAGTATTGGACAACATCTGATTTAAAGTGAGCCATACCTTTTGAAGACAGAGTTACTTCGTAATCGGTAGGCACTAATTTGAGATTATCAGTCTTGATAATCATATTGAAGGGCTCTGTTTCAACACCTTCAGCTACTACAACTTCATACTTATCTGCTGTAGAAGTCTTACTATCAACGGCTGATAACTTAATTGTACTGCCGTCACTTGAGAACGCAACTTCTGGTAACTGTAGAACACCAGTAGCACGAATCACACTGTCGATATCTTGCCAAGTGACATTTACTGTCGCTTCTGGATTAGGCACCACGATATCTTTATCTGGGGGTGATACGATCAAAGACTCAGAGGTGTAAGTATAGTTCACTTCACTTTTACCACCTTTGATTGTAAAACGATCTGTACCAAACTCGACTTCAGCATTCTCGAATAGAGATAGTGTTGCTAATAGTCGGGACAAATCATAAACACCAGCTTTCTGATCAATAGACTCAGAGATAGTGGCTGCAGCCATAACAGTCTTCTGAGGTGAGATTGTTCGCACTACAGAGCCTGGCTTGAACACTATGCTAGGGTTAATACTTGAGAAGTTCTTCAGAACTCCGATAGTTTCATTACTAAATTTCATCAATTGATTCCTCATGGTCATGGTTATAAAGTGCTATCAAAGCATAATGTAAAACTTTCATCAAGTCGGCACGATTATAGCCATCTTTCTTGCCATATCGTTGGACATATTTTAGAACATTTCCAAGAGCAAAGCCTTGTCCATGTCCGCAGTCAATGATGAATTCAGTTGACTGGAACTTGTTTCTTGAATAGTGAGCTGAGTAAGTAGAATCGATATAATCTTGTAACTCTCTTATCAACTCATTCTCATTGAACTTATAGGCGATATCATCATCGGCATAAGTTTCATACTCCACTGGTTGATCTAAATCGTCAAAGTAAGCTTCCGTATCTAATTCTTGCTCACGATAATCTGCTTCCGCCATCTCCAGCTGAGGGCATTGATCTTGCTCAGGTGGCTCTCTCAGCCAGTAGTTAATACTTCCCATTATCTCTCCATTATCTATCAGTTTGATCTAAATCGTTTTCGGCTCGGTGTATCGCTTGCAATCTCAAGATGTCAGCCGCAACATCATGAGTACTATCGTGAGCAATGAAAGCTTTCTTCCAATACTCTTCATCGGCTACTGGTACAAAACCACTCTTGGTACTATAATCAAACTTAGCATCAATATGGGTACGAACGTCTCTTACAGTGTAAAACTTTAAAGCTCTGTTCAAGGCATCATTATTTCCAGTGGACATCATATGTCTAGAAAGTATGATAGGGTCAAACGTGTTACCCCTAGACCACCAATATTTAATCTTACCAGCATCGTTAAGATAAGACAGTATTGTATCACAAAACTCAGTCACAGTCAAGTCATTCGGCGAAGGTTTCATCTTATCTCGGGCTTCTTTAGGAAGAGATTCCCACCAAGCGACATCAGCTTTCATGAAAGAACAGTTATAGTTATCCATCTGGTCTTTGATATCCAGTTTAACTGTTTGAATTGTGTCGGCTAACTCTTCAAAGGAATAAGGATCATTACTGAATCTATCCCAATCAAACGTGCTGTATGCCATATCTACAACAGGACAAACAAACACGTTAGCCCCAATAGTCTCTAGATCGAAAATAAAGTCTTGTCTATTTTTACTCATGCGGCTTCCTCATCATATATCTTTTTATATTCACGAACATCCATTGTGCCCATTGCGCTGTTATGTGACTTACGAATCATGGCACAGTTGCTCAATATAGTCTGTCCACCAAGAGCATGGGCTTCTATATGACCAGCGTCTGCATCAGACCAATCTAATGGTAGGCCATCAACCTCACAGACGTAACCTTGCTTCTGAAGAGTCACTTCTTTCATCCAGCGGGGAAAGGCACGACTACGATCTTTCAGTAGAGTGTAATCGTAAATGTTTTCCCAAGCCGAATGCTCTGTCATCCACTTGACCATTTGGGTTTGTTTATCGGCTTGGTCGTGATTTCGTGTATAATCTTTAAACAACTGAGTGATTGTGGAATCTTTCGATTCAAATTCCAAGTCAGGAATCTCGGTCCACTTCTCGTCTGGATCATTGTATAGATCGTTATATACGATAGAGAACGCTTTGTACCATTCAACGTAATCACTTGCCTCTAAGTCAGAATCAAAACTATCTGACAAATACACGTAGACATTAAGCAGGGCATTCTTCTCACTGTTACCTAATCCAGAACCAAGTGTCTGACGGCGTGTCTTAGCCATCTCAAACAAAAAGTCAAAGAACTTATCGGCTTTTTTCTTCAGAGCATTTACATTAATATTAGGAGTATCATACATCTCTTGAACTTTGGCTGTTGTTCGATTACACAACTTACTGCCACTATAGTAAACCCTGCCCATATAGAATGTATAGTAAACCCTAGCAACAAACTCCTCTTGTTTAAGGCGTAAGTTATCACCAGATATCCATTGAAAGTTACTACTCTTAGTAACATCAAATAGATCGTGAATGATAGAAGCCTTACCGTCATTGCAGGTAACAACACGAACAGTCTCTCGGATCGCATTAGCGATTGGAGTATTACCGTAAGAGTTCAACATCTCGATTTCATTTACATGGGTAGTTTCGTTCAGACTACGAAATATTTTACCTTTCATCTCATTGCTTAATGGAGAATATAACGTAAACGCTAGTTCATATTCTTTAAACGCAAACTTTTCCTTGTCAGAGAGTTGGGAATATGTTCGACCTCCTGCAAGAAACTTACCATGAAAGAAGTCTCGTATCGCTCTTTTGCGGTGACCACCATCAAGTGATTCCCAAAGCCACTTAGTGGCTTCTTCACCAACATCCACAAGTGTTATATTACCTATATCAATATTATTCAAAATTGATAATATAATCGCTTCAGATTTCCAGTTTTGGAGATCGGAATGCACGGGCAGTCTTTGTCCAATTGGACTACAGTCCACATCAGGATGTAAGTCTAACATGAACTCTTGAATGCTCATCACCTTCCGTGTGAACGTCGGCTTTATAAAATCGTTGCTCATTATGCTACCATTTTGTATGATTGGTTCCACTTACCAAAGTTAATGTTAGTGTAATGACTTCTATGGAAATAGTCAGTCATTGCATCGCTTTCATCGAAAAAGTCAGGGCCCTTCATCGCAGGGACAAGATCATTAAGAAATGCAACTAACTTAGGATTATCTGCATAGTTTCTTTCGTAATGATATTCATTTATTTGATAGTGATCTTCTTTATCAAAGGGTATCGCACCCTCTTTGACGTTAACAACTAGAGTAGAGTGGTGAAGAACAGCAATAGAACCTTTCATGTTATGTTTTTTAAGAACTGCTTTGATCGCAGGAGCAAGTCGTTTTTTCATTTCTTGTGATACATAAGCCATAATCTATTTCTCTCTCAATTCATTAAGTACATATTATATCATAGTTAGAACTAAAGTCAAGCTTTATTTTGATTTATTTTGATTTATTTTGATTTATTTTCATAAACCCTGTGATCTTTGATATTCCACTTCTCGATCACTGGCTCACCATTATCATCTTCATCGATCACAACATAGGCAACAGTTTTCTTGACAGTAGCATATCGATAACCACGATCATCACTTGAAGAGTTGGTTACCCAGACTTTATGGGGAAACTCTTTACCGAAATAAGAAAGTAGGTCGTCGTCATTATGTGAAAACTCAAAATAGTTTCCATACTCTTTCTCATCGAAGATTCCGATGATGGTTGCTTTCTGATCAAAGTATGTTTCAGTCGGGGCAAATGCCATATTAAAGTTCTCTCTCAATTCATTAAGTAGCTATTATAACATAGCTGGAACTAAAGTCAACCGTTATTTTGCATTTTTATAGTCGAAATCTCTATCTAGAGTCATTCCGTAATTATTCACATCAGAGGGCATATCAAAGCCATCTTTCAGAATAGGAGTGTTAGTCTTGAATGGACCATAGTCTACCCAGTGATGCCATCTGCCATATCTCCAGACGAGTCGAGCAACATCTGGATGCATATCAACCAGCATCTGAGATTTGTTTACAGTGCCTTCAGTATTATAACCAGTCTCTTTGAACTCGTCATTATCTGCATTTTCAGCATGATAGAACTCAGCAGTATTACCACCAGCAACAGTCTGAGTAGCACATTTACCCTGAAGAAAGGCATTGAACTGTAGACACACATCTCCATCTTTCATAACTCTTAAGCAAATATCAGTGTCTTCGTTGTAACGACCACGCCATCTATGCTTACA
>Ga0099847_1000631_pt1 | contig 11915 bp, 12 predicted proteins | sample CB_VirMetaG_2_FD_78178 | JGI IMG/M metagenome (GOLD analysis project Ga0099847, IMG submission 78178) | Freshwater to marine saline gradient viral communities from Chesapeake Bay - CB_1504_2 Viral MetaG | ecosystem: Environmental > Aquatic > Marine > Coastal | place: USA: Chesapeake Bay...
GGGGCACCCCCCGCGACAGGCCACCGGGCCTCGCGCTCTATACATATTATACCGCTCAAACGACACCGCATTTCCGACTATTTCGCTAAACAATAGACCCCCACCCCCTTCAAAAATAATGCCGCACTGCAGCACCCCACCCCCTCAAATACAAAACAGGCCCCCTTGCTTAAAACACACCCCCTGTGGTACGATTTCGTTATGGCACTGCACCTTGATGTAAATTCCGGCGTTCCTGTGCCCGCCAAAGACGATCTTGCGGGCCAACAGGACCTCATCCGCAATGCAAAGGCCGCTGCAAACGCTGCGCGCCTGCTGGCGGAGCATGGTCTTGACCTGTCATCCACACCAGATGACAAAAAGAACGCCGCGGGGCTGGCATCTGCCTATGCGAAAGACCCAACATCGACGTCTTTGGCGGCCACTCCGGCCCGTTTGGGCGCGATGCCCCCTGCTGCGGTCCTGCTGACAGCCGAGATTTTGCAGCGATTTGGCCATGAAATCGTCAAAGATTCGGTCCAAGTACGCCATCTTGTGATGAACAAGCTCGTGCAGGAGACGGAGAATCCTGACCCACGCATTCGCATCCGTGCATTGGAGCTGCTTGGCAAGATCACTGATGTGGGCCTCTTCACAGAGCGCAGCGAAGTGACGGTGACGCACCAGACAGCGGACGATCTGCGAGCCCGCCTGCGTGAAAAGCTGACACGTCTGAAAGACGTGACGCCCAAAGGTGACGATATCATCGACGCCGAGGTTTCGGATGCCTGACGGCGCCTTCAGCCAAGAAGAGATCGACCTACTCCTGCAAAACGTCGACAGCCTCGACCCTGCCGAGCTCGAAGAGCTTGACGCGATCGTCAGTGATCTCGCAGAGCGCCAGCGGTTGCAGATTTTGCGTGATGATCTGATCGCCTTCTGCTGCCACATGCAGAGCGACTATAAGGTGGGTGGTCACCACAGGCGCCTCGCCGACCTGCTTGAAGACATTGAAGCCAGACGCAAGGACCGCATATGCGTGTCCATCCCACCCCGTCACGGCAAGTCTCAGCTGGTTTCCATATATTACGCTGCATGGTATATGGGGCGGAACCCGTCCCACAAGGTTATGCTGGTGTCTCACACCACAGATCTCGCCGTGGACTTCGGCCGGAAGATTCGAAACCTGATCGCCACAGATGCGTATCGCGAGGTGTTTCCATACGTGCATCTGGCCAGCGACAGCAAGAGTGCCGGGCGTTGGAACACAAACCACGGGGGAGAGTTCTTCGCCGCGGGTGTTGGCTCGGCCTTGGCCGGCCGCGGTGCCCACCTGCTTCTTGTTGACGACCCGCACTCGGAACAGGACATCCTGAACGGCAATTATGGCGTGTTCGACAAGGCCTACGAGTGGTTCACCTTTGGTGCACGGACCCGTCTTATGCCGGGCGGCGCCGTGGCGATCGTCCATACAAGATGGCATCAGGGGGACCTGATCGGGCGTGTTGTCGGCGACATGGCCAAGAATGATGACGCGGACCAGTACGAGGTGTTCGAGTTTCCGGCCATCCTCACTGTGACGGACCCGGATACGGGTGAAAAAACAGAGCGGGCCCTCTGGCCTGAGTTTTTCGATATTCCGGCGTTGCTGCGCACCAAGGCCTCCATGCCGGTGTTCCAGTGGAATGCGCAGTATCAGCAGCAGCCCACGGCCGAAGAGGCTGCGATCGTCAAGCGTGAGTGGTGGCGCACATGGCTGCGGGACCAGCCCCCGCCATGTGACTATATTATTGCTTCGATGGACGCCGCGGCAGAGACCCACAACCGTGCGGACTACACATCGCTCACCCTGTGGGGTGTGTTCATGAATGAGGAGGAGGGCTACCATCAGCTCATCCTCCTGCACGCCATAAAGGACCGGTTTGAGTTCCCAGAGCTGAAGCGCGTTGCGCTCGACATATATAAGGAGTGGGAGCCCGACTCCTTCATCGTTGAAAAGAAGTCCGCGGGCGTGGCTCTATATCAGGAACTGCGACGCACAGGACTGCCGATTCAGGAGTACACTCCGCACCGGGGCACCGGTGACAAGATCGCGCGTTTGAACAGTGTGGCCGACATTCTGTCGTCGGGCCTCGTGTGGGTGCCCGACCGGCGCTGGGCCGAGGAGGTCGTTGAAGAGGTTGCGGCGTTCCCGTTTGGATCAAACGACGACCACGTCGACTCCACAGTGATGGCGCTGCTGCGGTTCCGCCAAGGGGGCTTCATCGTGCTGCCCTCTGATGAGATTGACGAGCCTGAGTATAGCTTGCCCATGCGGGAGGGCTATTATTGACACATCACCGCTGCTATAGTGCCGCGACAGCGCGAACTCCGCAGGAGACCCCGAGATGGCCGTGACTAAAAATATGACGCCGTTCGATATCGACATCGAAGGCAACCCGGATCTCGAGGAACTCGAGTTTGAGATGCCAGATAGTGATGACATCACTAAGATGGCCACCGAGGATGGTGAGATTGTCATTGAGTTTGGTGATGATCTGTCCAACGACGATGACACCGAGGTCGTCGACGCGCCGCATGACATGAACTTCGCCGAAATTCTTGAGGACTCCGAGCTGGAGTCTCTGGCCGCCGACCTCGTTGACGAGTTCATGTCTGACCGGTCCAGCCGCAAGGAGTGGGCGCAGGCGTATATTAAAGGTCTCGACCTGCTGGGGATGAAGATCGAGGACCGGACAATCCCGTGGCAGGGGGCGTCGGGCGTGTTTCACCCCATGCTGGCTGAGGCTGTGGTGCGGTTCCAAGCGCAGGCCATGAGCGAGCTGATGCCCGCCAGCGGGCCTGTGAACACAAAGATCGTCGGCAAGATGACGCGCGAGAAGTTCGAGCAGTCTGTGCGGGTCAAGAACGAACTGAACTACCTCATCACTGAGGAGATGGTCGAGTATCGCGACGAGATGGAGCAGATGACGTTCCGTCTGCCGCTGGCAGGCTCCGCGTTCAAAAAGATCTACTACGACCCCCTGCTTGAGCGCCCGGTGTCGGCCTTCGTGCCGGCCGAGGACTTCATCATCGCCTACGGGGCGTCAAACCTCGAGTCTTGCCCGCGATACACGCACATCATGAAGAAGGACCCCAACGAGGTCTTGAAGCTTCAGGTGAGCGGCTTCTATCGCGACGTGGACCTGCCCGAGGCCTCGGCCGAAAGTAGCGATATTCAGGAGAAATACGACGAGCTGGAGGGCAGCGAGGTCTCCCTGTCGGACGACGACCGACGCACCCTGCTGGAGATGCACGTCGACATTGACCTGCCCGAGCCGTTCGCCGATCCCGATGGCATCGCACGCCCATATGTTGTGACGATCGACCTGACGTCGCGGACGATCTTGTCCATCCGCAAGAATTGGTACGAAGAGGACGACAAGAAGCGCAAACGCATGCACTTCACGCACTACTCGTATCTCCCGGGTCTGGGGTTCTACGGCACGGGCCTGATTCACCTCATCGGTGGCCTTGCTAAGTCGGCGACATCCATCATGCGCCAGCTGGTCGACGCCGGCACGCTGTCAAACCTGCCGGCCGGTCTCAAGACCCGTGGCATGCGCATCAAGGGTGACAACGGTCCGCTCACGCCGGGCGAGTTCAGGGACGTCGATGTGGCGAGCGGCGCCATCCGCGACAACATCTTCCCACTGCCGTTCAAAGAGCCGTCGGGCGTTCTCTATCAGTTGCTCGGCAACATCGTGGACGAAGGCCGCCGGATCGGTTCTGTGGCCGACATTCAAGTTGGCGACATGAGCGCAAACGCCCCCGTTGGCACCACGCTGGCGCTGATGGAACGGTCGATGAAGGTCATGTCGGGTGTTCAGGCCCGCATGCACGCCGCGATGCACAAAGAACTGCGCATCCTCGCGCGGGTTGTGCACGACTTCATGCCGGACGAGTACAAGTACGAGGTCATTGGTGACTTCAGCCGTCTGGAGGACTTCAACGCCAAGGTTGTTGACGTCATCCCAGTCTCTGATCCGAACGCTTCCAGCATGGCGCAGCGCATTGTGCAGTATCAGGCTGCGCTCCAGCTGGCGCAGCAGGCGCCTCAGCTCTACGACATGGGTAAGCTCCACCGGCAGATGCTGGAGGTCATGGGCATCCAAGACGCTGACCAGATCATCAAGCTGCCTGAAGACATCGCTCCGAAAGACCCGGTGAGCGAGAACATGGCGATTCTGAAGCAAGAGCCCGTCAAGGCGTTCCTGTATCAGGACCATGAGGCTCATATAGCCGTCCATATGGCAGCGATGCAGGACCCGAAACTGCAGCAGATCGTCGGCCAGTCTCCGTTTGCCGCGGCGATAAGCTCTGCCATGATGGCCCACATCACTGAGCACGTGGCGTTCCAGTACCGCAAAGAGCTTGAAAAGCAGCTTGGCGTGCCCCTGCCACCTGAAGATGAGCCCATGCCGGAAGACATTGAGGTTCAGCTGTCGCAAGCGACAGCCATGGCTGCCCAGAAGCTGCTGCAGAACAATCAGGCAGAGGCTGCGCAACAGCAGGCTGAGCAGGAGGCCCAGAATCCGCTGACGCAGATTCAGATGAAAGAGCTGGAGATCAAGGATCGGGCACAGGCGCTCAAGGAAAAGATCGCCGAGCACGAGATGCAGCTGGAGAAGGCCAAGCTTGAGCTCGATATGGCCAACAAAACGGCACAGATCGAGGTTCAGCGCGAACGTATCGCCTCTGAGGACGAGCGTGAAGGAGCCCGCGTTGGTGTCCGCATGGCCACGCAGATCGCAGCAAACAACAGCGCAGAGACGCGCGAGGCCATGAAGGCTGGTACAGAGCTGTCCAAAGAGGCTGTAAAAGGCCTTATGCAGCGTGGGGGCGAGGGTGAATAATGGAAGAGAGTCTATTTAAGATCCTGTACCGACGCCTGCGCGAGGAAAAGGAGCCTTTGGTGGACCACCTCATGCAGGGCGGCGCCAAAAGCTACGAAGACTACCTGCGTGTGTCAGTGAAGCACAGCACGCTGGTTGATATCGAAGAGATGATAAAGGAACTAGAAAAGCGGTTTATGGACCAGTAAGCTGTTCGACATTCGCGGATTGGCCGCGCACGGCAACTGTGGGCCGAAAACCACTGCAGAGGTAGAGATGTATACCGCAAACAAAGTGGAGGACGAAGTCCTCAAGGCTAAGCTTCCGGAACCCGTAGGGTACAAGCTGTTGATTGCCGTTCCTGAAGTCAGTGAAAAGACCGAGGGTGGTGTTTTCATGCCCGACAATCTTAAACAGATGGAAGAGACGGCGTCGATCATCGGCTATGTCATCAAGATCGGTGCCGAAGCGTACTCCGATCCGACAAAATTTCCGGAAGGCCCATGGTGCAAAGAGGGGGATTTCATCATCTTCCGCTCGTATTCGGGCACCCGGTTCAAGGTGACGGGAAAAGAGTTCCGCATCATCAATGACGATACTGTCGAAGCTGTAGTGGAGGACCCTCGCGGGTATAGCCGAGCATGAACAAAGCACAAAATGACGATTTTGAAGTCGAGATCGACGACGACAAGTTTGAAGTCGAAATCGAGGACGATACTCCTTCGCAAGACCGCGGCAAACCGCGACGCCCCGAGGGCGCCGCGCCCGACGTCCCAGAGGACGAAGAGCTCGAAAGCTACAGCGACAGCGTTAAAAAGCGCATCAGCAAGCTGAAGTACGAGTTCCACGAGGAGCGTCGTGCCAAGGAAGAAGCGGAGCGCATCCGTGAGGAAGCCATCCGCTTTGCGGAAGCTCAGAAGCGCGAAGTCGATGAGATGCGCAAGCGCCTGACCGATGGTCAGGGGGCTGTTGTCACGCAGGCCAAGGCCCGCGTTGAGACGCAGCTGGAGAGCGCCAAGGCCAAATTCAAGCAGGCCTACGAGGCGGGTGACGCCGATTCCATGCTTGAGGCTCAGACCAAGCTCACCGAGCTCCAGAACGAGATGTACCGCCTGTCGAGCTACAAGCCGCCGGCGGCAGAAGAGTCCACTCCGGCCGCGCGGGCAGCTGCCCCTGCGTCCTCCCCGCAGGTCCCAAAGCCACCTCAGCGTGCGCTGGAGTGGGCACAAAACAATCCTTGGTTCCAGACGGACACCGAGATGACGGGTTACGCGTTTGGGGTGCATGAAAGGCTCGTAAAGAGCGGCATTGATCCAAACAGTGAAACGTATTACAATGAGATAGACGCTGCGGTCCGCCGCACGTTCCCCGATAAGTTTGACGAGCCGGAACAAGAGGTGAAGACGCCGGCACGTTCGACTGGATCCGTGGTAGCCCCGGCGGCACGTTCGTCGAAATCACCACGCAAGATCGTCCTCACCCAGTCTGCGGTGGCTCTCGCCAAGCGCCTTGGACTGACACCCGAGCAATACGCGGCGCAACTCATGAAGGAAAAGACCAATGGTTGATCGGACCCCACGCACCCAGACGACACGCGAAGCAACGCAACGCAAGTCCACGTGGAAGCGTCAATCAGTTATCCCTGCCCCCGAACCGCGCGATGGACTCAAGTTCCGTTGGGTTCGCACCTCATCTTTGGGCAATCTGGATAACATGAATGTCTCCCGCCGGTTCCGTGAAGGATATGTGCCGGTCAAGGCCGAGGATTTTCCTGAACTCAAAGTTCTTTCCGATGTTGGTTCTCGCTTCAAAGGGAATATCGAGGTCGGTGGTCTGCTACTGTGCAGCGTCCCCGAGGAAATCGCAGATGACCGTATCCAAGGTCAGCTCCAAGAGGCGCAAGCCCAGATGGAAGCCGTGGACAACAACTATCTGCGTGAATCCGACCCTCGCATGCCTGTTCTCCGTCCGGAGCGATCAACTCGCCAGACAAACTTCGGCAAGTGATGCTTGCTACCTTGAAACCCGTTCTTAGGAGAGACCAATGGCAACTGTAGCCACTCCCTACGGCCTCCGCGCGATCCAAGCGATCGGCGGTCGTCCGTTCAGCGGTGGGACCATCCGTGAATATAAGGTGTCGGCAAACAACGCCGCAGCTATTTTCAACGGTGATCTCGTCGTTCTTAGCTCTGCCGGTCAGCCCGCGGCTGTCGGTTCCACCCCTGTCGCTGTAAAAATCCCGGCCACGTCCGCGGATGCGACCCCGGGCATCGTTGGTGTTTGCGTTGGCGCTCGCTACGTAAACGCAGAGGGCCAGCCCACGGAAAACCATTTCCTGCCGGCGAACCTTGTCACTGGCGGCGCCACCGATGTGTGGGTCAAGGTGATGGACGATCCTGCAGCTCTGTTCCAAGTCAAGGGCACTGCAGCACTGGGCACGTTCAACTCGGGAACTGCTGGCTCCGGCTGGCCGGGCGCCATCGGCAAAAACGCCGCTCTGGGCTTTGGTACCGCGGGCAGCACGTCGACCGGTAACTCGGGCATGAACCTCGTTGTTGGCACCAATGGTGCAAGCATCGCGGCTACCGCCACGCTGGCAGTTCGTATCGTTGACATCGTCAAAGGTACCGAATCCGACGCGTATCCGGAGTTCATTGTCAAGCTGAACGTCGGGGTCCACGCCTACGACAACTCGCTTGGCGTTTAAGGAGGGTCAGTGAATGGCTACTATTTCTCGCGCACAGGCCCTTAAGGAACTCCTTCCCGGCCTCAACGCACTGTTCGGCCTCGAGTACAACAAGTACGAGAACGAGCATGCGGAAATCTACGACACTGAGAACTCGGAGCGTAGCTTCGAGGAGGAAGTTAAGCTGTCGGGCTTCGGCGCGGCACCTGTAAAGTCCGAAGGTCAGTCGATCTCCTACGACACGGCTCAGGAAGCCTTCACCGCTCGTTACAGCCACGAGACGGTCGCAATGGGTTTCTCGATCACCGAAGAGGCGATGGAAGACAACCTGTACGACTCGCTGTCGGCACGTTACACCAAAGCGCTGGCACGCGCGATGGCGTACACCAAGCAGGTCAAGGCGGCGTCGCTGCTGAACACCGGCTTCGCCACGTTCCTGTCCGGGGACGGTGTGAGCCTGTTCAACGCTTCGCACCCCACTGTTTCGGGTAACGTGAACTCGAACCGTCCCGCAGTTGATGCCGACCTGAACGAGACTTCTCTCGAGCAGTCCGTCATTGACATCGCTGGCTACACTGACGAGCGCGGTCTGCTGATTGCAGCCCGTCCGCGTAAACTGATCGTGCCGCCGGCGCTGATGTTTGTTGCCACCCGTCTGCTGGAAACCCAGCTGCGGACCGGTACCGCTGACAATGACACCAACGCGCTGCGTGTCATGGGTGCGATTCCGGAAGGCTACACCGTGAACCATTATCTGACCGATAGTGACGCATGGTTCATCAAGACGGACGTCCCGAACGGCATGAAGCACTTCGTCCGCGTGGCGATGCAGACTGCCATGGAAGGCGATTTCGATTCTGGCAACGTGCGCTACAAAGCGCGTGAGCGTTACAGCTTCGGCACCTCCGATCCGCTCGGCATGTATGGTTCGCCCGGCGCCTAATCGCGCAGGCTTCCCAGACGAAAGGCCCGCTTCGGCGGGCCTTTTTTGTAACCGTGGACATGGTGAGTCCACCGTGCTATCCTCACTGCAGGCAAAATCTAGCCATGCAGACAGGACGCCTACCTGACGCTACACAGACTGCACGGCGAACCCTTGTGTAGAAGGAATCGAGCAATGGCTTCGACCACATTCTCCGGACCGGTAACGTCGACCAACGGCTTCATCGGTGACATCAAACTCCCCACTTTCACCGTCGCCACCGCACCCGCGGCCACCGGTCTGACTGGCACGATCATCTACGTGTCCAACGGTCTGGCTGGCGCCCCAACTGTCGCTGTCTCTGACGGAACGGATTGGATCTCGGCTGCCGGCACCGCCATCGCTGCAGCGTGAGGTGAGCCATGAAATGGCAACCCGCGAGTGAAGAGGAGCTTGCCCGGCGGGGCGTCGTGGTAACACGCGCCCGTGCCGACGACGGCAAGTTCCAAGCGGACGATCCGGCCACCCCGGACGTCGACGAGGCGTGGACGGCTCCTAAGCCGAAGCGCAAGCGCAAGAAGGACTAACCCATGGCCCGGAATCAGGAAACCGTCACATGCCTACCCGGTGTGTGGACGGAGCTGACCAACAGCGACGCGACGACGATTACATTTCAAGTTCGCACTGGTGCCATCAAGGTCCGGTGCACGACGGGCTCTGCTCCGTCGGAACTGTCGGATGGCGGCTACGAGTATCACTCGACGCCGGACGGCGAGAACAACTACGGTGAGATCCGCATCGCGGTTGCAAATCTGTCGTCCGAGGCTGGCGCCGATCGCGTCTTTGCCACGCCCCTCAACGGCCGCAAGGCTCTGGTTACGGTGGATCACGCCTAATGCGCAGCCCCTTTGGCATCCGGTCTGGCCTGTCCCGTTGGCACGAGCTGATGGGCAGTGCTGCTGTTATTGACGCATATGCCGTAGGGGGCTTCTCACCCGCCCTAGTCTTCGACTTTGACTCCGAATACTATCGTACTGGGGGCACAGCGTCAACTTTCGACTCCAGCATCACCCACGCCCGTGATGGCAATGCCACGATGGTTGATAGCGATGGCCTGCTGAAGTGGGCACCGCATAACCTTCTGACGTATAGTGAGGATTTTTCGGCTGGCTCGTGGACTGATAGGGGGAGCGTAAGCACATTGTTCGGCGTAGCTGATCCCTTTTCGGGGAGTAATGCAACGACCATAACTGCGACTGGAAATGGGGCGTTTATTAGGAGACTTTTTAACTCTGGGGCCGATTCCTCTGGCAGAACAACCACAGTTTGGGTCCGCCGCCGTTCTGGAACTGGGGTTATCAGACTGTATAATGTTGGGGCTTTGACTCTCTCAGAAATCTCTGTGACATCTGACTGGCAGTCTTTTACTGTTAGTGGCACTTATGCGGCTAATTACTACGTTGGTCTGTCCATAAGCACCTCTGGTGATGCTGTTGATATTTACGGATTTCATCACTACCGCTCCGACCTCGGCGGCATGGTTGCCGTTCCGGCAGATGCTCGGGCTACGCCCTCCGCTACAACATACGTCCCCACGACTACCGCAGCACGTTACCTCCCCCGCCGTGGGCATCACGTCTGGAATGGCACTGAGTGGGTCAACGAGGGGCTTCTGGTCGAGAGTGAAGCGCGGACTAACCTGATTGAGTATAGCAGCGAGTTCGACAATGCGGCTTGGACTAAAACTGGTTTAACCATAGCCCAGAATGTTTCTGAAACCATCGCCCCAGATGGCACAAATACAGCGGATAAGCTGCAAGAGGATACAGCTAGTTCCCCGCACAATATTATCGAAAGCGTTACTAACGCATCAACAACAGTCTTTTCAGGGTCGGTTTATCTAAAATCCGCAGAAAGAACATGGGCGCGTGTCTCACTAGATTTTGCGGCGGGTGGATATAGGCGTTTTTGGGTAAACTTGTCTGATGGCAGCATTGGGACTTCTGACGGGGTAGGGGCAACTCTAGTCGGAGGTCCGACCGTAGAACCGGTGGGAAATGGATGGTATCGTTGCTCTATCGCTGCCTCTGCCTCTACCGGAACAAGTAGAAGTTTGTTTGTAGCAACAGCTCTGGCGGACCTTAGCCAATCTTTTGCCGGAACAACTGGATATGGAGTTTATGTCTGGGGTGCACAACTAGAGCAAGGCAGCACTGGGGCTTCGGCCCCCACCCCCTCCAGCTACATCCCCACATCCGGCGGAACAGCCACCCGCGCTGCTGATACCCTGACGATCCCAGCGGCTAACCTGCCGTGGCCTTCGCCTGTCGTGATTGGGCCTGAGTTGGTGGATAACGCAAGTGAACCTGCTGACTGGGTGCAAGCAGGGTCCAACACAATTGAGGTGGATGGAGACGCACTAAAATTTACTTTTGTTGACACCTCTATTGGTGCATCACTGACGCTGACAGATGCTGCTGCGCTGACTACAAACTTAACCTCTGGCGTCGTCTACCAGATCACTGGACAGACAAAAATAAGCAGCGGTGGAGGTGCCGGTCTAACAGTCGTCTCAGCTTTTTCGTCTGAAACCAAAACGGTCACAAACACTGACTTTGAACCTTTTTCTGTAGTGTTTACTGCTGATGGTTCAAACGAAACCTTTCGCATCATTAACATGGGTGCAGGTGAGGTGGTTTGGTTAAAGGACATCTCCGTCCGCGAGATCAACCCCCTCGCCGTGTCTATCCAGATGGATGGGAAAACTACCTTTGCAGATGATGGCTCTGATGTGAGGCTTGTCCTTTGGAATGCCGCAGTTAATTACATCAGAACAGGCATAGCCACAAACGGTGGATACACTGGTCGCGTATTTAACACCCAATACCTATCAACAGGCGGTGGAAACTCTGTGTTTTCAAATGTCGGCACTGGTGTTTATGACGCAGGGGTTTTAACTCCCTACAATGTAGCCTTCAGAAATACAAACGCCGGGATAAATTTGGCATGGGATGGGACTTCGTCGGTAGGGGTTGCGACCACGGCTCTGCCTGACCTGTCGTCTACCAACCTACAGCTTGCGTCTGACTACATGGGAACGGTCAAGACCTTCCGTGTCTGGGCTGATGACCTTGGTGACGAGGGCATTGAGGAGGCGTCTGTCACTAGCCCTTTGGTCTTCGGTCTCCCTAGTATCTCAGGGAGCACCAACCAAGGCGCTACGCTGACTGCTACATCGGCACCTGTCGTTATTGGCACTCCTACGCCTACGACCACATGGCAATGGCTGCGTGATGGTGTTGCTATCTCAGGGGCTACCTCTAGCACCTACACCTTGGTTGAGGCTGACGTTGGTACTAAAGTCTCTGTGCGTCAGACTGAAACGAATAGCGGTGGTTCAGCCTCGGCAACTAGCGCAGAAACTGCTACAATCACGTCTGTCCCCGCTGGGGCA
>Ga0099847_1000640_pt1 | contig 11876 bp, 6 predicted proteins | sample CB_VirMetaG_2_FD_78178 | JGI IMG/M metagenome (GOLD analysis project Ga0099847, IMG submission 78178) | Freshwater to marine saline gradient viral communities from Chesapeake Bay - CB_1504_2 Viral MetaG | ecosystem: Environmental > Aquatic > Marine > Coastal | place: USA: Chesapeake Bay...
CATCAAACATAGGTGGTTTTTGTTAATTTTTACCACCTATAGCAAGGGGAACCCTTAACAGGGTTCCCCTTTTTTTGTCCTAACTGACGATGCTTACTGGCCTGTCGGCAAGTATGGGATCATATCTCTTTCGAGTATGCCTAGCCTTTGTAGCTCTCGAATGAGAGGGGTATTCGATCGCTTTAAACGGTATGGACCATCGGGATCTGTCAACCGACGTAGGCGATCCTCCTTGTCCATTTTTCTTAGTAGCATTAGCGATGCTGGCATAGTAGGTTCGCCCCGGCGGGCTTTCCTTACCATCCGCTTATGCATGCTTAGTAAATTCTTAACCTCCCTTGGATCCACCTGTCCACGCATAGCCTGTATGGCTCTTAGACGTTGTTCTGGGGTATCCCCGAGGGATTCATACACCTCTGTCTTGGTGACAGGTTCTTCGTATGGCATCGGGCTGTAGTAGCCTGTGATAGATTCAAACTTATCGTTGGTCGATAGGGCTGTCTTATCTAGGACATTGAGAGCTTGCTCCCCATCCAATCCCAACACCTTCAAATTGTTATAGTGGCCCGTAATCTTCTTTAGGACGCCTTCGCGGTCTTGGTTGAGTTTGACGTAGTTCCGATCGTATTCCTCCTTGATGTCATACTTCCGGCTCGTACCAAGCAATCCCTTTGCGTTATTGATAGCCGTAGCATCTGGGGCTAGTCGCCGGGCGGCATCACGCTCGATGTCGTATTCCTCCCAACGGACACCCATCAATCTATTTATCATAGCCATTGTTCCTAGAGCGTTCTCAGATCCTCGTATGGTTTTATTCCACTTCTCGAGTTCTCGTACCGCACCAGGTTCGAAGGCAACTTTTATAAACGCCCCGATGTTGTCCATGTATCTATTAACCATACCGGGATCCACACTAATGTCACGGCCATTAGCATCCTTTCCATACAGGTTGCTGGCTGCTTGCAAAAGGAATGTACCTTCGCCCAAGAAGTTTTCTTTTAAAAGTTTTGGTAACACCTCCAATGGATCATCTTTAAATCCTGAAACAAAAGCAGATGTCATCAGGGTTTGTGGAACTATGTATTCTGTGTCTAAATACTTACCCGTCTTGCCATCCGCATTCGGAACGTAAAGGAGTCGCTTACCTCTGTGCCAGCTTCTAGCCACTGTCTCGTTAAGTGCCAGCTTCTCTTCATCGGACAGGTTCTTGTATTTGTCTCCAAACAAATCCTTAGCCTTGCTGCCAACCATCTCCACCGCTGTTCCCGCACCCGCCATAACTCCGGTAAATGCAACAGCTCTTTTCATTCCCAGTTTTCTCAAGCGACTAACCGACTTATCATCGATCTTCACTCCATCAAGACCTAGTTCAGCTAGGAGCTTGGTTGGGTTTTTCATCATCATCACTGCGTACCTGCCTTGGTTGTAGGTGTTACGCATAAGTTCTGCTGTGAAGTTTATGAACGGACTGGTAACACCTATCTGAGAAAGTTTCTTTAACACCTCTGGCACCTTATCATAGTCTTGGAAGGTGTTGCGTACCATACGCATAGCAGCTACCTCTAGCTTTTCCCTGTTTTTCTCATTGGCTAATTCAGGTATGGCTTTCTTCAACTGCTTCTGGGTTCCTTCCCATGCAACGTAACGCATGGTGGTATCACCAATGTTATACACCTTGCTGAATGGATCCGCTATGGTTTGTACAGCATCTCCAAGTAATCCACGCTGACCAGCTTTCCTAATTTCGCTGGTCATTACGTTAGCACTACCGCCTCCAAGTTCCTGAAAGCGAATCAACCTCTTGAGGTTGGCCTTACCCTTTTCCCCTTTTCCGAGTACGGCTTTTCTTATCCCATCAAACTCGGACAGTCCAAACCTGATTCCTTTTCCAATACCAACGAATGGGTTCACTCCCGCTGCCGCGACAGAAGAGAAGTTACCAATGAAGTTGGGTGCGTAGGATGCCGGGTTAAATATGGTTTTAGATATTTTAGATAGAGCGTTTAGATTCTTTAGAAGATCCAATGTAAAACGACCCACGGCATTATTCATCAAGTATCCAGTGTCTGAATAAAAGATATCTCGGAGTGCGTCATTGACCTCCTTGGGTACCTTAACATCCTGCATTACCTCTGCACCATATGCAGTTTGGGTAAGGATGTCTTCGGTAGCATCACTAGCATCTAGCCTTAATGCCATCCTCACTTCATCCATTCTGAATAACTTATTCAATGCATCGTCTGTTTTCAACGCATTGACCAGCCTAGATGTCTTATTGATCGTCTGAAAAATCTTTTCTCCGGGATCAGTGATTTCACCAAGATATTCCCTAAGCTCATCGCTGATATTGCCACGGCCTTCCAATATTCCTTGTGCTTGAAATTTTATTTCCTGTTTGTCGGCTGCACGTTTCTGGGCCAGACTGGGGTCATCCTGCATAGCCTTCGCACTATACTTCTTCCTTTGGGCCATCTCTTGTTCTGCTTGTTCTGTGGCCCTTACCACAACTGCACTATCATTAGCATCAAGGTTTTCCCTTTTTGCTATTTGCTTGGCTATCCTGCGTGCTTCTCCGGCAACGGCTTTCTCCTCTACCCTTCGCCTGGAGAATATCTCTTATCAACATAAAACCTAAATGACCGAGTTACGAAGTTTTTGTCATCAATACTCTTCTTAACAACAGTGATAACCTGGTTCCTGAGATCTTTGTCCAACTCCTTACCTATATCGCCTCCAAGATAGGAGATGAGTTTATACTGCAATCGCTCCAATTCGGCCCGATACATCTGTAGTTCTTCACCCACCTCTTCCCTTATTTTGGGAGGTAAGACATCTAGTGATGCCTCCCCGCTCAAGAAACGATCGATGTTCTTCGCATATTCCATGCGTTGGATTGGAGTGAGTTTGGCGTTTTGTACTGCTCGATTAACAGCCCTTTCTGCGGTCAATGCAATTTTGTCGGATGAACGAGTCAATAGTTTGATCTCCGACAGAACATCAGCCAATCCTCTTCCTATGTTTCTGGAAGGAAGTACACCCTGTTTGAACTTTGTACCAAGGTCCAGTAGGGTTCCTCGAAGCTTCTTGGACGGAATTAAGAAACGAGCTACCTTGGCCCCAGCCTTGACCAAGGGAGTTGGCTGTACGTTTCCCTTATCGATGTTTACTGCTACCCTAGCCAAATCATTTGCGTCATCAGTTTCGATGGTTCGTGTTATTAAGGAATCAAGCTCGGCTTCATTTTTCTGTTTCCACTGACTATCCAGTTCATTGTAGTCATCCATTAGGCGTTTCTTAAACGCCATGGCCTCGCTACCCTCAGCATTGTCAAACAGAGTTCCTTTCAATCGATTTATAGACTGAACATCACCATACTTAATACCGTCATCGATTCCTTTCCTTATTCTTTCATCAACATCCCCGTTTCGCTTGGTGGATGCGGCATTAATAAATCTGTCCAGTTTAAAGGATGCATCTTTGGAATCCATTGCATTGGTCAAATCTTGAGCAATGGCACCATACACTTGGTTGCTGATAGGGAGCTTGGTGGTATTGATACGTTCTGCCAAACCATCAGTAAAGAATTGCCTTCGAGTACCAATGGTTTCCTTGAACACATCGGTCTTGTCCGGCTGTCCGAGTTCCATAATACCATCCTTAATATCTTCAGCATCTTTGGGGTTTTGAAGTTTTGAGTTTAGTTGATTTGGAGTGAGTCCTCCTATCTTATTAAACAAACCCTTCTGAGCGGCCACACCAATACCTGTACCTACGGCACCACCGAACACTGTACCCATAGCTCCACTTGCGGCAAACTCCTCAAACGTAGGGAATCTCTGCTCGTCTATGGCCGTCTGTACCGCCTTTTCACCCATGGCTATACTACCACCTCGGATTGCTTCCTTACGGGCAAATCTGCCAAGCTCACGACCCGCTATCTTGCCTGTGGTAGTAGCAGCTAGTTTACCTGCACCAGGTATTAGGTTGAGTAGTCCAGACGCAATCATACGTCCAACGGAAAACCCATCACCCTCTATCTTCTGGGCGGCATAACTGGAAGCCATCCCTCCACCGATCGCCAAGACGGGGATGGATAGGCCAAATGTCGCAGGAGCCAAGGCATACCCAGCAGCGGCTGAAACACCGCCTCCGAGAACATCAACGGCCATGCTGCCAGCAATTCTGCCAGCACCTGGACCCGTTTCCATTGGCATACCGGGTAACCCAGTACCTGCCTGTTGTCTCCTATCGAGTTCCTCTTGGGAGGGGTATGATCCAACTATCTTTGGCATACTATTCTATTTGGATGTCTGCTTTTCGAGACGCTCAAGTCTTTCACGTTCACGCTTGGTCCGCATGTCAGGTATAAGATCTAAAAGTTTACCCGGCAACTCATCTATTCCATATTTCCTAATGAATTCAGGTCCTCTAAGAATGTTCAACAAAGCTTCACGAACCTTTTTCTGTGTCTTGGTTTGTGCTGACTTCCCTTTGAGGGACATTATTTCATCAATCCTTGCATCATCCAGTTCTTTTAAAACCTTGTCCCTTTCCGGACCGCTGAGTTTCTTTGCGAGTTCTTGGCGAGCCAATTCTTTAGCGTTATCAAAAGCAGCTTGTCTCTGTTTAAGCGCACGATCCTGAAGCTGCACTTCACTTGGAAGTCCCTGAATGGCTCTAGCTTCTCCAATGATTTCCTGTGTACCACGACTTGTAGTGGGAGCAGATATTGGACTTTCCTGAATGGCTCTAGCTTGTTGAATGGATTGCAAGCGTGGGTCTGGGGGAGCTTTCGTAGTGGGATTTCGGCCACTAATCAACCCTTTCAGAAACTCATAAGGATTTGCAAATGATCCTCCCGCGACCCTGCCTTGTCCAACCATTTCCTGTGTGCTTCTACTGGTATCTTCAGGTTTTTCTCCGGTAGCCTCTAAATACGCTTTTCTCCTGCGATTAACAGACTCCTGTGCAGCAAGCTGACGCATCCTCTCAGCCTCTTGTGGTGAAAGAAAATCCATCTTGGCCAACTCTGCCTCTAGAACATCTGGGTCTACCATATTACCCTCGGTGAATATGTTATCTGGCAAACGCTCGAATAGGACATTCTCTGTTTCTGTTGGAGCAATTGGCACTCCAGCAGCACCTCCACCAGCAGCAGCTCCACCAGCAGGCTGTCCGCCAAATCCGTCAATGGGGTATCCATCGCGATCTCGTGGAGTGGCAGCATAGTTCAATGCCTGCTGTATCATTTCCTGCTTTTGTTCTTCAGGAATGTTCATTTGATTTATCGCAGCTATCCTAGATTCAGTTTCCTTATCTAGTTCAGAACCTGTACCCAAGTCGAATGTAGCTCCGCTCTTTCTGTTAGTAACAAAAGTGCGGCCACCTATTTCCACCTTTTCAAGCATATCACCTGGATTTCGTTCATTGTATATATTCAATGCACGAACAGCATCACTGGAATTTAATCCTTGAAGTCCTGCCATTAGGTCTTCTTGGGTAAATCCGTCACTATAAATTCCACCAGCCAATGTGGTAAATGCTTTACTGGAGGCTTCATCCGCTTCTCGTTGTTTGGCATCTACATCATACTGCTCGATTTGTTTTCTAGTCAGATCAATGGCAACCGCCGATTCCTGTGCAACACGATCGGCCTGCTGGGTTTTCATCCCGAAATCTAAAACATTTTCGGCACCTGCTACCTTCACTAGTCCAGCAGCATCAGTGACTCCAGGCATTTGCCTTCGAAATGCTGGATCTGCTATAAGACCCTTGGCGATTTCTAGTGCGGCTTCGTTCTGCTCCCTCTTGGCGGTTTGCTGTTTCTGCTTCTCAAACTGAACACCCAATGTGTTCATGAGGCCAGCAGCGGCCTGAGACTTAGCCCTCTTTGCAGCGGCTAGGTTGTTAATAGATGGTGCCAATGCGGCGAGTGCCGTTGGCGAGTTTCTTCCTGAAAATGTAGCCATAGTTATTATACTCCAAGTGGAAAGCGGTATTGGTCGCCTTGTTGAAATTGCTGCATAAATGGTGGGGTTCCATATTGTGGTTGGAGTCCCGCATATGGTCCTCCACGGAACGCACTAGCTCCTGCCGACAAAATGCTTCCCAATACATCAAACCTTCCAGCTTTTCCAGCTTCTTGGAGGGCTTGTTGATCTAAACCAAATTGGCGTTCACCAGCTTCCAGTCCAAAGATGTCTGTTGGGCTAGGTGTCCCCGCAGCAGCTTGTCTTCCAATATCTCCAGCCAATGCCAGACCCGGTCCGAGATCCGCAGATCCAATAGCAGCTTGGGTGAATGGAGACATAGCGTATGCTTCCTGTTGTCCAATGTTGGAAGTGGTCTGACCAATCCCTAGCAAATCCTGTAGGCTTCTAGAAAATAGTCCGGCATCTTCCGATGCAACATCAGTCACTTCACCCGCAAAGGCCGCAGTGTCTCTTAATCTATCTCCATATCTTGCCCTAGCTTGCTGCTGAACATTTTGTAGTAGGCGTCCAGACAAACCTTTGTCTAGGCGTTCCTGAGCGGTTTCGAAAGCACTCTGTAGACCTGGAAGCACCGTATCCCTCACTTGGCTTAGTCCTTGCATGGGGGCTGTTCCAGCAGCAGTAATATCTGCGTATGTCGCATCTGGACCTAGTCCAAAGACATCACCCAATGCACCTCGCTGCTGGCTTGATGTTTCCCTAGCAATATCGAAAGCTCCAATATCGTCGCCTTCCATACCCAACACTTCTTGGGCGTATGCGGTTTGACCAGCACCAGTGACACCTGCCATCTGTTTAGCAAACTCTCCGCCTAGTCCATCGGATCCGCCATACACATTAAAGAAGTCTTGCAAATCTCTCAACGTGCCTTGTGGGGTTCCCGCTTCTGGGTCCGCTTCAGCCATAGAAGACGGTATGATGCGACCCATGGGGTCTAAAGTGTATGTTGGTGTTGTGTTTGTTGTGGTTGGATCGGTCATGTCGTCGTTTCCTGGTTGAAATGGTATAATGGTTTCGTCGTCGTCGCTGTTGCTAATTGCTAATGCTGCACCTCCTGCAAAAATTGGTCCTAGCCCTACGGAAGTATTAGGTAATCCTGGAAAACGAGTTCTTGGACCTCTAGGGTAACTTGGCTGAATGGTATTCTTGATACTTGTGATTTTCTCATCTTCCTCTTCCTCTTTCTGCTTCCTCTTGGCTTCTTCCTCATCGTCAGCGATCTGCTGTCCGGTCGAATAGGCGGGTGTGTTGTCAGTTACGGATGTCCCAGTGGACCCATCATCGCCCAATGAAAAGATACTGTTGGCGCCTTCTGTAGTATTTTCTTCTATATAGTCTAAAGGGCCGCCGTATTCTTTAAAGTAATCAGCAAGCATGTCTCTTGCATCAGATCCAGATACTAAATAATCAGATAATTCAATAGGATTCTCCATGATTTCCATGGTGGGATCTATGATTGGTTTACTCATTACTTTATCCCTCTAGGGTAGCCACTCTAGCCTCCAATGCCTCAATCTTAGCCACAGCCTCTTGCAATGCTGCGGTCAGGAGTGGTACTAGTTTAGATTGGTCCATTGTTTGGTATTTCTCAACCGTTCTAGTACCCACCACTGCTTCAGTAACCACTTGGCCTTCTTCATCGCGAACTTCAGGAGATACTAAAAACTCCTCTTCCTTCATACCGTCCTTTTCACCCTTTACAGCTTCAGGAACTATGGGCTGAACCTCATGGGCCAAAAATCCATCCACAACACGATCTGCATCGTGAGTAAAGTTGAACTTGTAAACAGGCATCTGTTTTAGCCTGTCAATCCCATCAGAAACAAGGACTATGTTTTCCTTTATCCTATAATCAGAAGCACTCTGGATGCTAACAGTGGTGGCACTATCAATCTCAATGGTACCAGCTAGGCTAGCTGCTGAAGTTCCACCAGCCGCAGTAGAATAAAATCCGATAAGCGTACCATCGTTTGTATTCCTAGCAAAATGAGCAGCAGTGCTTCCTAGTCGGCTAACGTGTAAAGTGTTTCCGTTGGCTCCTTGGTCTTCAGACATAAGACCATGAGTATCGTTCTGCAGCCCCGGAAAAGCTCCCGTGCCAGTAAGGTTGTGGTAAAAATGACCAGCACTAGTAAACTCGGCAAACTCAGTACCATCCTCGGCAAAGTTTATGCCATTACCACCGTCTATTGTGATCGGATAACCATTAGTAGACTTCATTCTAAGTCCTACACTTGCCCGTGTGTCATAAGGTAAATCAACCCTACCGTATATCGTTGAATCGGTATTAAAGGTATAATAAATTGCTCCAGTGGTTCCAGCAGCACCCGATTTGATTTTCAGGTTAGCATCAGTAGCATCAAGCATTGCGTTACCAGCGATTTCCAATTTCTCAGCAGGAGACGCAGTTCCAATGCCTACGTTGCCACCATCAGGCTGAAGGGCTAAGACTTGTGCGCCTGTTTCAGCGTTGTTTGTAGACTGAATCGTCGCGTATTGCAAACCTCCGCTTTCATAAAACGAACCAAGAACCAAGCGCTGATCCGTGTTGTCTATGCCAATCTCTGTTCTTGCAGCATTAGCGTCCTTAAAAACAGACAAAGAATGTACAGGAGTTGCAGTTCCAATACCCACTCGGTTGTTAGATGAGTCTACTTTAAGGGTGGTAGTATCTACCGTAACATCCCCCGATATATCTAACTCTGTTGCAGTGATTTTATCATTAAATGTAGCAGCTCCGGCGGCTGACATATCAAGAGTGAGAGCGGTAATAGTAGACCCGCCATCATTGCCAGTAAAAATAATGTCAGCATCACTTGTATTTGCATGAATGGTAAAATCTCCACCACTAACATCTAGCTCTGGAGTGGCGTCCGTATTAAAAACAAACCGCTCTGTCCCAGCATCCTTTATTCTGATTTGCGCGCCATCAGCATCCAGTATAATGTCCCCAGAAGAGTCTATGGTGACATCCGTACCATCATTAGTAATTGTATCTAATGCGATGGAGCCAACATTTGTGATGTTGTTGTCATTGAAGGATGTTGTCCCCAGGCTAATAGTTCCAGTGGCCGTCAGATTGGATGTTCCAATATCTATATTGCCAGCCACCTTTAATTGACCGCTGCCGTTGAGCTGTATCCCGCCACCTGATTCTACTGATCCAGACGCGAATGTTGCGTTATCAACCAAGTTATCTAATTTAGCTGATGTTATTTGTTCGCCATCGACGAAATCTGTTCCTTTAACTAGTATAGCCATTATTCTGCTGTTGCTGGGTTTCTAAATGTTGTAGCTCCTGCCACCTTCAGTGATCTAAATCTTGGTCTTCCAAATGTGGTGTCTAATGTAAATTGTAATCCGTAAGCTCGATTGTTTCCTATCCTTCCCCGAATCGAATAATCTTCTCCTGCTGTTAATTGGTTGCCACCATTAAAACTTGCTAATGTTCCCAGAGAAACATTGCTATCAACATTCTCTGTTTCAACAGATAGGTTTCCATTACTAGCTAGTCCTGGTTCAGATTCTATGTGCAATTCGAAATTGTTCCACTTTTTTCTATCTATGGATTTGAGTGTGTACATTCTAGTGGTAGCTGAAGAAACAATTCTTTGTTCTTTGGCGGTTGACCCTACTTGGGTTACGAACACATCATTACCTCCGTCTTTACCTTCAATTTTGTGAACGCCTCCACTTCTGTTCGTTGTGTACACTGCTCGATCTTGACCCTTTCCGGCTACGGTTAGGTGAGTAAATTCCCATGCATCATCGTTTATAGAATCTATGGATTCCCAATTTTTATTTATAAAATTGTAAATGAGAAGTGTGTTATTGACGATTGAACTTCCAGTTGGAATAGCTATGAAATATCTGTTATCAAAGTATACAGCTACAGCATTCTCTGCATAATCTTTATTTATGTCTTGAACGGTAGCTTCAATGGTTGCTGATATAGGCAGATCTCTTCCACGCAAGTTGTACAGGTCTTGGAAGTCTACACCGTAAATACCGTTGTCTGATAGGAATATCAAGTTGTTCGCTACTTGTACTATACTCTTTCTAGCCAAGCATCCCACTTCATCTGTTATAAGAGTGCTTTTAGCTTCTTTCAATAAAAGACTATTACTTACAATGTGTATGCTGCTGCGATTAAAAACTACCAGTTTGTCTTCGGAAAAAGAATGAAGTCCTACTGTGAAATCGGAGGTTCCTGCATTTAGCCTAAATTGGCCAAACATATAATCGTAGGTGTCGCTATCCAGTATCTGAGAAAATATAATCTCGTCGTGTATGTTGCGATCGGTAATGGTTGTACCGCTAGTGTTCTCATCCATATCATACCTATACGGTACAACAATTCTCTTCTGGTGGTATGCACCAAATGGGGGAGCTGGCATGTGCGTGTACCCAGCACCTTCTGATGCTTTTTCCAAGAAGGTGGGGGTTGCTGTCAATGTGTCCTTTGATGCGGAGGCGGCGACGCGGCCTATGCTTGCTTTAAGATCATTAGGGTCTGGATCAGTAGGAACGGAGAACGTAAAGCCTTTTTTAATCCCTACAGTGGGAGATCCGCTAGGAGCTTGGCTGCTTAATGTTCCAGATATATAAATTGAAAATGTTGTGGTGCTACCTACTTCGGCTACTATCCTATTGTCATTAATAGAACTATGGTAGTTGGCTATAGTGATTGGATCGCCAACCTTAAGTCCATGAGCCGATGAAGTGGTTAATGTTGCTTTGTTGTATCCAACAAAGGGAGCCGCTCCAGATGTTGTGCTAAGACTTGTTGTAGATATTGCCCTAGGAGTATCGGTGGCAAAAACCTCCTTTACCAAAAACTCAAAACCCTGAACCAACCCAGATCCGCTATCGTCATATCCTGCATCACTTGTTGATCCAATGTCTTCGTTGACACCATTTTGTATAAATATGGAAGTACCTTGGCTAAGTGATCCAGTATCGGATACTACGGTTGCTAGCTGGTTTACTATTTGAAAACTTCCAGCAGCCACGATGATGTCAACAGGTTCTGTGAAAGACCCGTTTGCCACCCTAGTAAAAGCAGGAGTTCCGGTTAGTACACCGTCCCACTCTAACGCCACCTTGCCGTCTCTAAAAATAAATACTTTGTTGAATGCTTGTAATGCCTGTCCTCCAACCGCATCTAATCCACTTGGGTACTCTATGTCTACGGTAGAACTATCTGATGTTTTTACGACCGATGCCTTATTGGTTCCGACGCACAGTACATAACTTTCCGAATTGTTATTTGGATCGCTGTATTCTATTGCATCTTCGATTTCATTGCTAGCAGTGTCGGCTAAAAACGGCCCCCTCACTGTACCCACTACAGATATGCTTGCTAGGCTAGTTACAACTATTGTTATGCTGTCATTGGCTGGAGCAGATGCGATAGAATAGTTTCCGTCTATGGTAACGCTATCACCAGATGCGTCTGCTCCTGCAAATCCATTAAGATTTACAACTTGTCCAACCCAATCGGCGGCGGCCACACTTTCATATGGAAAGGCATCTGAAGCAAAAGATATGGTTACCGTTCCGCTACTAACAGAAGGGGTTCCCGATATGGAAGGCCAAGCTCCGTCGTGCAATCGAGTAGAACCCACTTTTAATGGAGCTGGTTGGAATGGAGATGCTAAGAAAGCAATGCTTTTTCGCGTCTGCCACTCTCCATTAATCCCCAATCGTCCATTTTTGGATTCCCTTAAAATGCCTCGGTTGAGCTGATCAGGGCGTAGGCGATTATTAAACCCAACAAAGCCTGTATCGAGTTCTTCTATGATGCGGTCATCCTGCTGACCATATGTATCGTATCTTGCCATTAGCAATTCCAAGCCCTGCGGCTCCAGTAGTTAGCTGATA
>Ga0099847_1000646_pt1 | contig 11802 bp, 10 predicted proteins | sample CB_VirMetaG_2_FD_78178 | JGI IMG/M metagenome (GOLD analysis project Ga0099847, IMG submission 78178) | Freshwater to marine saline gradient viral communities from Chesapeake Bay - CB_1504_2 Viral MetaG | ecosystem: Environmental > Aquatic > Marine > Coastal | place: USA: Chesapeake Bay...
CCGTATCTCTAATGACTTACTGTACATACGAAACAGACTAGACGCAGAATAACGATAAGATAAATAACTGGGGCTTATAGATAATGACTTATCTTGATATTGTAAACAACATACTAAAGAGACTACGGGAGCGTACAGTTGCATCAGTGGAGGAGAGTATTTATTCCCGCCTTATTGGGGTGCTTGTTAATGACGCTAAATCTACCATCGAGGAATCATGGCAGTGGTCAGCTTTGCGTACAACCCTCACAGCAACAACGGAGGCTGATGTATTTAACTATGTACTAACAGGCACAAACAATAACTTCACTACTCTTGATGTACTTAATGATACGGATGACTTCTTCCTACAGTATGCTACAGCGCATGATATGAATGGTAAGTTCTTAACTGGTACGCCCAGTACAGGAACACCCACAGAGTACAGCTTCAATGGTGTAGATGCAGCTGGGGATACACAGGTTGACTTGTATCCAATCCCAGATGGGGTGTACACCGTACGGTTTAACGTAGTAATGCGTAACCCTGAACTATCTGGTGATGCTGATGTGCTGCTCATCCCTACACAGCCAGTACTCCTGTTAGCTTATGCATTGGCCGTAGAGGAGCGTGGTGAAGATGGGGGTATCAACCCAGCTAGTGCTTACAACCGCGCTCAGGTGGCTCTCAGTGATGCTGTATCGCATGATGCACAGAAGCACCTAGAAGAAACTATCTGGTACTCGGTATAGACTATGGCAAAGCAACTCTTAACATCCTCATTAGTAGCTCCAGCATTCTTGGGTTTGAACACTCAGGAGTCCTCAGTAGCCAATGACCCCAGCTTTGCGTTGGAGGCTAACAACTGTGTAATAGATCAGTACGGTAGGTTGGGTTCTCGTAAAGGTTGGTTCTACCGTACCATTGGTAGTACGGGTGTTAACCTAAAAGGTATCCACCCCTTCATTGCTGTTGATGGTACTAACACTGTACTGTCCTACTCCAATACATTGTTCTACAAAGGGACAGCAACCTTAACAACCCTTACCCCCACCACTACAGACACTATAACCGTAGGTAATTGGGATACTGTTACTCTTAATGATAGATCATACTTCTTCCAAAGGGGTTACAAGCCCCTGTACTACACTAATGAAACTACGCCAGATGAGTTCAAGAGTATAGATCAACACGCAAGCTACACAGGCACTGCCCCAGCAGCTAACATCTGTATGTCAGCGTATGGTAGACTGTGGGCTGCTGATACAACTACTAACAAAACTACAGTGTACTTCTCAGACCTGTTGGATGGGGCTAAGTGGGGTACTGGTTCAGCCGGTTCCTTGAACATTGCTGGTGTCCTGCCAAAAGGCTCAGATGTTATCACAGGTCTTGCAGCACATAATGGTTACCTAATCATATTTTGTAAAGAGAACATTATTATATTTCAAGATAATGATTCCTTTGGTGGAAACTTCGACGTATCTACCATGCAGTTGGTTGAGGTCATTGATGGCGTTGGTTGCACTGCTAGGGACTCAATACAGAACATAGGTACTGACGTATTGTTCCTATCCTCTACGGGGCTTAGAAGCCTAGGTAGGACTATAGATCAGAAGTCTTTACCCTTGGATGACTTGACTAAGAATGTAAGGGACACCTTTGTTAACATAGCCAAGAGAGAGAGTGACCAAGGTGCAATCAAGGCTTGCTACTTTCCCGATGAAGCTATCTATGTAATCACATTCCCTGAAGCAGCCCTATCGTACATCTTTGATACAAGGACTAAGCTGGAGAATGCAGCCTTGCGGGTTACTACTTGGTCAGCACAGAACCATGCAGCTATGGTGCATGATAAGACTACTGATGTTATGTACTTTGCTCAAGCAGATGGCATAGCGGAGTACGGGCTGTATACAGATAATGGAACACACTATGTGATGAGGTACTTCACTAATCACTTTGATATGGGTTCCCCAAACATAAGTAAGATTATTAAGAGGGCTGCTGTTACTGCTATTGGTTCTTCAGCGCAACAGTTCACCTTAAAGATAGGTTATGAATACACAACTAGTTACTTTAGTTTCCCCTTTAACTTATCAGGTCAGGTTATATCTGAGTACGGTATAGATGAGTACGGGGCTAACGCAGCTGTATTAGCAGAGTACAACTCAGGTATTGCCTTGGACAGAATTGATAGTTCAGTTGCAGGGGCAGGTTCTATAGTACAGCTTGGTATTGAAACAACTATTGATGGCGCACAGCTTAGTGTGCAGAAACTAGATATTTACGCTAAACAAGGTAAGGTGCTTTAATATGTCAAACTATTCCAAGACCACTGACTTCGCATCTAAGGATGCCTTGACTACGGGTAACGCAAACAAGATCGTTAAAGGTACGGAGATTGATGATGAGTTTGATGCCATACAAGTAGCGGTAGCTACAAAGGCTAACCTCAACAGCCCTGTGCTCACAGGTACTCCATTAGCCCCTACAGCTGCTGCGGATACTAACACCACTCAGATCGCAACCACAGCCTTTGTGGAGGCGGCTAAGACTGCTGTAGAGGTTGCGTATGCAGCTGCTGATGCTGCTAATGAAGCTGCCCGTGACTTAGTTAATATGATTGCTGGGGATGGTATTACGGGTGGGGGTACTATCGATGCAAGCCGTACCTTAACACTAGGTACTCCATCAACTGTAGGTGCTGCAACAACAAACTCTGTTACCGCAGATAGCCACACTCATGCTATCGATTCAACGTACCTAGATGGTGAGTTTACAGGGGCGGGGGTACAGGACGTAACAGGTACAGAGGGTTACCAAGTATTTCCCGGTGGCCTAACACTACAATGGGGTACTGTATCCCTAGCTGCTAACGCGACAAGTACAGAGACTTTACCAAAAGCATACAGCACAAGTCACATAGCTGCTTGGGCTGTTATGTACCCTGCAAACATAGACTACGGCGCACCAGCAAGTACAACAACCACTAGCCTTACACAAGTTCTAGTGGCTAATGCAGATGGTGGAGCAAGAACTGTACGTTGGTTCTCTATTGGAGTATAGCTTGAAAGAACCCGTTATTACTACCCCAGACTTTGTACTATTCTTAGACAGATACGAGGATGACTTGTACATACACTGTGATGTGATAGGGGGCTGGAATAGGTTAGTCAAAAAGAAGCTAAGGATTGCCTTAGATGTATTATTAAATATGTACAAACAGCCCATCTATGCTGTACACGATCAAGGTGACAATACACATAGTAAGTTCTTAACAATGTTTGGTTTCAAATACTACAAGAGTCGTACAGGTTTAGATGGGCTTGAACGAGATATATATATAAATAATTCAGGAGTTACAGATAATGGGTAGTGCAGTTAAGAGTGTATTCGGGGGTAGTGAAGCTAAACCCGCACAAGCCCTGAAGGGGGCACAGTTTCAGCCATTCAGCTATACGAGCCTATATGGTTCAGCTAAGGGTGAAAAGGATGGTGAGAGCTTTAACTTCTCTCAGGAGATTGACCCACAGCTTAGAGAACTGTATGGACAAAGCCTAGATCAAGCAAGCCCAGCACTTAGCCAGTACTTTAATAAGTTACAAGGTGCTGATCAAACCCCCTTTAGCTATGACCAATCAATGGAACAAGCTACTAATGATTACTTTGCACAGCAACAACAAGCACTCAACCCAGTCTTTGCACAACAAAGACAACAACTCCAATCAGACTTATTCGGGTCGGGTCGTATGGGCCTTATGCTGGCTGGCGATGCTGCTGGTGCTGGGGGTGGTGGAATGGTTAACCCCGATGCCTTTGGTTTAGCTCAGGGTCAAGCACAAGCATTACAACAAGCATACGCTGGGTCTAGACAGGCTGCACTTGGTGAACAAGCACAAGGTTTTGGGCAAGCTGCTAGTACTTATGGCCTTAACCAACAAGCGTTCCAACAACAACTTGCCAACCTACAAGCTGGCTTTGGTACTGCACTAGGTACTGCTCAAGAAGTTGCTGGTATGGAGAGTGGGTTGATGAACCAAGCTGCTACCTTAGAGAACATGGTTAGACAGGCACAGGCTGCTTCAGCTAACGCGGGTGCAAACCTAGCTAGTGCTGGTACTAAGTCTAGTGGTGGCATACTAGGTAGTGTGTTATCTTCCGGTGCTAGTTCTATGCTTGGCAGTATGGGTGGTATGTTTGGAGGGGGAGGAGGCGCTGCTGGTGGAGGAGGTGGTGGTGGCAGTATGGACACTGGCGATTATATAAAAGCGGGCGTTCAGATAGCTGGGATGATGAGCGATACTAGGCTCAAGGAAAACATCTCAAAGATAGGCCAAGAGAATGGGCATAACCTATACACTTGGGATTGGAATGAGTTAGCTGTATCTCTTGGTATCTCCGATCAACCTACTAATGGTGTAATGGCACAAGAGGTTATGGTTAACTACCCAGATGCTGTGTCTATTAACCCAGAGAATGGCTACTACATGGTCAACTACAACTTATTGGGAGTGGAAAGATAATGGCTGGTTTAGTTGATAACATATTCGGTATTACTCAACGGCAGTATGAACAAGAGAAGCGGCAGGGCCTTCAGGACTTGGCTGCTAGGCTTTCAAGTGGTAATAGTAATGTAAAGCCTGAGACAGCCATGCTGGGCACAACCATTGGTGACTACCTAGGTACTAAACTAGGTGTTGCGCTTGGAGGTACTGACCCAAGGCAAGAGGTTATGGAAAACAAGGCCAAGATGGAGGCTTTGAATAAGAGCCTTGAGAACCTAGCCCCTGATGATTCCCGTAGGTTCTATATGCTTGCTGATGCTTACCAATCCGCTGGTGACTCCACTACTGCATCTAAGTACATCCTACAAGGTCAACAAATGGATGCCCTTAAAGAAGCCAGAGGTGAAGCTAACAGGGTTAGGGAAGAGAGTGCAGCTAATGAGTTAGCTGACCGTATGGACGTACAGGATAAGTACACATCAGCTGCTGACTACTCTAAGAACCCAACTGAAGAGAACAAGGCTAGGGCTTTGGAAATGGGTAATTCCCCATCCCAGCTGGCTAATCTACGAGAGGCTAGTGGCGCACCTATGACTAAACCAGAGCGCGATAGGGAAATAGCTAAGATAGCTCAGGACTTTATGCACAAGAACTTCCTAGATGCCCCAGATGCGTACGCTAAAGCGGTATCTTTATACGACATCATCTATCCAGTAGATGGTGCAACCCCTAAAACTCCTGTTGATACAGGTGAAACCACTAAAACTCCGGATGGGGAGCTATCTAAAGATGCCTTTTTGGGCAAAGGTACGGAGGGTGCCAAGCCTTCTGTTGCTGATGATATGGAACCTAGTAGTGTTGACAAGATAATGAAATACCTCGGGGATAGCTACAAGAAAATAAACTTTACAGACCATAGGGATATGTATAAAACCCAACCCGTTGCACCCTTACCAAGCTCTGGTATGTTTATGTTGCAAAACCCAAACCAACGATAGGGCTAAATAGATGGCTAATGAGTACGGGGAAATAATCCAAAATGACAAGGGCGAGTATGCGCGTAGGGTTGGAGAGGATAGCTATAAGCGCATAAACGTAGAAGTAAACCCACAGGGGCTATACTTTGAGAAACTTGATAATGGTAACTATAGAGAATTGGATTTACCAAAGGTACAGGCTACAGATACAGCTGAAGGGCCAACTGGTATGCAGATGGCACAGGGCGTTACAGCGGAGATAGCTATCTCTACCGCCGCTCAGTTGGCGGGTGCTGGTACTGGCCCACTATACCCTTTCATCGCCTTTGGTGGGGGTGTAGCAGGTAGCCTTACTGCTCAAGAGATAGAGGGAAGGGAGAACTACTCTATAGGTCGTGCCATTATGGGTGGCATTATCAACCTAATCCCCGGAGCTAAGGCTGTTCAGGGGGCTAAGGCGGCTGCTAAGGCTGCGGGTATGCCCTTAACTACAGCTCAAGCAATGAAGATAGGTGCTTTGGCTGAAGGTAAGCGTGGTGCTATGTTTGGTGCTGCTGAAGCTACGGCTATTGCTGTCATCGATGAACAAAGAGCGCCCACCCCGGGAGAGTTAGCTCTGTTTGCGGGTGGTGGTGCTATATTCGGTAGTGTTATTGGGAGTATGACACAGGGTATTGGGCCAGCTTATCGTAAGGTTGTAGGTAAGACTGTTCAAGAGATAGATGAGATGGCAGTCTCAGGCAAACTAACGGTTGATGATATTGCATCATTGAGTTCTGGTGGCCCTGTAACTGAGCCAGCTAAGGTTGATGCTCGTAAGCTAATCTACAATATGCAGGAGAGTGATGTAAATAATAAGATTGTAGATTCCCTAACTGGTGAGGATGCTGCTGTGTTCGCTGGGGATAGGCTGACACGCTGGACTAAGAGTAAGATTGCATTCAAGCCCTCTAAGACTATAGGTAAGGAAGCTGCTGATGTAGTGTTCTATGGTAAGAAGAACCTAGAATCAGTTGAGAACCTAACTACCCGCATAGCCCGTAATGTAGATAATGCCATTGCTAAAGACCCATCCATAGAGGTGGACATTGGTGACTTCATCGATACTAATAAGATGTCTAAGAGATTGGCAGGTACAGCTGTTGCTGCTGATCTTAAAATCTATGCAAAGGAGATGCGTAACTTCCAGAAGGAATTACTTACACAATTAGACCTCCAAACCTTCAAGGGTTTAAACAAAGAGAAGCAATCTGCTTTGATAGAGAAGGTTGTGGACAGTATGCGGGCTGATACCCCACAGTACTTTAGCAGGGAGTACCAACTCTTTACTAACCCTAAGTATGTGGTTAATGCTGCCAAGAGATCTGCTGCTCATAAAGAGATAGCGGGTAAGTTGATAGATAAGAACCCTAATATGTCTCCTGTGACAGCAAACAGATTAGCAAATAAACACATAGATGACTTAATATCTAACTCAGCATCCTCTAGGGATTCACATACTAGATTCAGAGGTGGCTCTGTAGACTCCATGCTTCGCGCTAGAACCAATCCTGGAAAGGCAGAGGCTGACTTCCTAGGTGAGATAGTAAAGCCCTCAGAACGTATGAGAGGGACTCTGGATGGCCTTGCTAAGACAGTCTACCGTAACCAGACTGATCTGCTAGTTGCTAAGTCATTACAGAAGGCTGGTTTAGCTGGCCCTTTACAAGCTGCTGGTGGTACTAAACTAGAGTTAGCTGGTAACTTAGACACAGGCTTATTCGTACCCAACGAAGTACAGTACGCCATAGGTCAATCATACCTAGCTAAGAATTCAGGGCCAGATAACTTCCTCCTTAGAGGTGCAGCTGATGCCTTGTCTACCACTGTAAGTTTGTCTAAGGCTGTTAAGGTTTTGTTCAACCCACCCTCCTATGCTACTAACGCATGGGGTGCTGCCACTACTATGACTGCTATGGGTATGAACCCTTTTGGCAAGGGTGTACACAAGGGTATGAAGTTAGCTCTGGCTGAGTTCGGCAATGTTGAGGACTTAGTAAGTGGTGCTTCAGAGAAGAGTAGAACCCAGTTTATGGGTGCTATTCGGGATATGACTAAGTACGGCCTAGGTGCAGCTAACGTAGACGTTGGTGACATAAGGGCAGGGCTTGATAGGGGTATATTCTCAGAGAGTTTAGACAAGGTACTAACACCTTTCTCTAAGGCGTACATGGTTACTGATACAGCTGCCCGCTATGGGGTGTGGACACACAACCAAGAAGTCTTGAGTAAGATGTTCCCAACATTGAAAGGGGATAGGCTCAAGTACGCTGCTGCTAGGTTGACTAATGATACCTTCCAGAACTATGAGAAGCTAAGTCCCTTACTTAAAACAGCATCTAAGCATGGTATCCTACCGCAGTTCGTAGCCTTTACTGGTGAGTTCATACGTAACATATACCACCAAGTTAGATACGCAAAGCACATGACTTTCTCACCAGAGAAGTTTGGGGCTACATTAAACATTACTGATGCAGCCAATATATCAGCTATACGTACTGAGGGTATTAAGAGATTGGTAGCCCTTACTGCTGTGACTGCTGGTACTGAGGCAACAAGGAGAGCTTGGAACGATAACAATGGGGTTGGGTCAGAAGAGGAACAAGCACTTAGAGATACAGTAGTACCTGAGTACGATAAGAACAAATCATTACTGTTCAACAAAGACCCTGAAACTGGTAAGTTGTCCTACATGAATATGTCCTATGTAGTGCCACATACTATGATGGCTGAGGCATTCAATGCAGCTATGAGCGATACCCCTTTAGAGAGCCTTAGCCAACAGCTGGCTGACCAGTTCATCGGGGAAGGTTCCTTCGTAACTAGGTCTGCCCTGCAAGCTGTAGATAACAGAGATGAGACGGGTAAGAAAATATCTAACCAGACTGACTTCGGTGGTAACTTAGCCGAGAGGCTCTCTTACTTCGCTTCTGAGGCGTTTGCTCCCGGTGCTAGTAGAGAGCTTACTAAAGTCCTAGACAGCCTTAAACCAGACCCTAAGTACACCACAGAGGAGATAGCAGTAAGACAGGCTGGTGGTAGGTTCAACAAGGTTGACGTAGAGCTATCCGCTATGTTCAAGGTTAAGGACAATGTGTCCAGCCTTAGACAAGGTGCAGCTGACTACAAAAACCTAGTTAAGTACCGCAACCCCACACCTAGTCAAAAGCAGGAACAGTATGTTGCATCTGAAAACATACGCAAGCAGAACTTTGGTCAGATTGTTGTGCATAACAATAACATGAAGACCCTAGGTATGGATGAAGATACCCGTATAGGTATACTCAAGGATGCTGGTGTTAATACCTCAGATATACTTGATGTATTAGAGGGCAAGTACCAGCCCCTAGATACAGAGGGTGAGGAATCCACTACTGACTACTTCGATAGGGAGTTTGGTGGGCTTGCTGGTAACGACTTTGGTAAGAAGCTAAGTGAGCTTTACAAGAAGGAGCCTATCTTAGCAGGAAGGGTAAGGAGTGAGTACAAGCGGCGTATGCAGGACACAAGGGCTGGGTTATCTCAAAGGGATAAGCTGGTGGGTAACTTGGATACAGCTGAGAGGGCGCAATACATACAGGATCACCCTAGGGACATTCGTAAGTTCCTGAAGGCTGGCCTTATAAACCAGCAGATCAATATGCAGCTAAACTCACAGAATACCAGTGTGTCTGAGTTGATGAAACAAGGGGATGCTTTAAACAGCATGGAATAACAGGCAAAGAAAAGCCCCCATTGCGGGGGCCGTTCCCTGTTTCACTTCTCTTCTTGCCTCTCCTTCTCCTTAGCCTGTTCATAAAGCTCAGTGAATGGTGTCTCGTTCTTTACTTTAGGTTTAAAGATAGCATCCCAGTTGTTGCGTATCTTAACCCTGTCTTCTTTCCTACGCTTATCTCCTTTACCCATTATAACTCACACGACCCACCAGTGCAAGCCAAGGTCTGACTAGCTACGGTGGTGTCCTCCAGTTCAAACTCCGTTAGGTCTGACCACTGCACTGCCTTGGGCATCTCTACCGTCTTGTTAAGGAATGCAGCACGATCTATCTCTTGGTAAGGTGCTTGACGGTACGAGTGATCTGAGTGTGGTAGGAATGATACCCCAGACACCTCATCAAAGTTATCGTACACCCAAGCCCCTACTGCTATCCACTCGTGATCTCTAACCGTAATAGTAACTGAAGGCTTATGCTCACACCAGTGACGTTGGAACAATAACCACATCTCAAGCTGTTCAATAGCAGTCATATCATTACGGGTAATACAGCCCTTAGGTGCTTGTACAGGGAAGCTGAACACTGTAGTGGTGTCAGGCTTAGTTACATCAGGTTCATTAGGGATACCCTTAGCGATCATGAACTGAGTAAGTGGGTCTTTGTTATCACCCCGCACTGTACGAACGTAGTACTCACTGTGTCGAGCATGGATACCTGACGCTGAGTCAACTAACTGAGAGACAGTACCACTTGGTTTAACACATGTGATGGCTGTACTCTGCTCAATGCCCAGCTTATCAGCCAGCTTCTTGTTAGTCTTAACTGCAACAGCCTTCAGATGGCCGAGTAGGTTAATACTCTTTTCATTGTCCCGTAAACCTGACAACAGTTTAGAGTCCATGATCCCTGTAATGGACACACCCAGCAAACGCTCCTCTTCTGTATTACGTTGCCATATCTTACGCAGGTAGGGGAAGTTAGTGTAAGTACTTTGGATAGTACCAAGTACCGCTGCTATCTCTACCTTAGCTGCTAGGCTCTTCTCTGTATCATCAACACGGGCCACTACTTCAGTTAGGTTACAGAACTGGTAAGGGCGCAGGATGATCTCTGAGCAAGGGTTAGTACCAAAGTCATGCTTTGCATCCCTACGTCCATTCTCTGCTGCTTTCTTCTGTGAAGCTACCCGTGAGAAGATACCACGTTCACCTGACTTAGACTCAACCAAAGATGTCCACTCACGGAGGAATGTTTCAACGTCAGGCTTCTCTGTGTAACAAGTGCTGTTGTTAGCTAGGCCACGTTGTGGCTCAGTTGCCCACCACTGTCCAGACTTAGCATGACGCATACGGTCATCAGACAGGTTGCTCAATGAGATCATAGCGGATCTACGTACACCACCTACCACTACTACTTCACCAATCTTACACATCAAGTCATGGCACTGGATACTACTCAGCTTACTACCTTTAGCTGCCTTGAATGTATCACAGGTAAACACAAACAATTCTTCAAGGGGAGCAGGGCCAGAGGCTCTACCACCAAAGGTCTTTAACTTAGCACCAGCTGAACGTACCCGTGACACGTCCCACTTAGGGATTTCACCAGCGTACAGTAAGGAGATAAGCTGACGTAGAGACTTAGCCCAACCTTCCTTACTGTCCTTAACCACAATGGTGGTGTCACTCTCAAACATCTGGTCAGGGATGTCAGGTAGCTTACCAACGTACTGACGCTCTACTGAGAACCCTACACCTGTACCACATAGCAGGATGAACATAGCCTCATCAAAAGACTTAGGGTCATCACAAGGTAAGTATGAGCAGTTGTAAGCGCAAGTGTTGTCACGATCCATAGCAACACCAGCTGTCATCAATGCACGCATACTAGGCACTACGTCCAGGTTTAGGATAGCCTCCCGTATAGACTTCTGCATAGCACTTGGTACTTTATCTTTAACTACGTTAACCATGTAACGGTCAACAGTCTCAGACCAACTCTCTCTGCGTGACTCCTCCGGTATCCAACGTGCGTAGCGGGACAATGCAATGTACTCTTGGTATTCCGTCATGTTACTCATTGTTGTCTTCCTCTTTAATAAATACACCGTACATCATTGTGCCTTTACGGTCTTTGATTTCTTCGTAGGAGTGCTTCAAACATTCCTCTAAACTCAACCCATTTCTTTCTGCTATGTTAATAAGTATAACAAGTATATCGCCAACATCATCTATTACCGGCTTGCCTTTGCATATGCTATCACTAAGCTCACCCACCTCTTGCATTAACTTCAAGCACTGGTCTTTGTCTGTGCTACCGTGTACTAAGTTACGGGCCTTGTGCCACTGCTTTACTTGAAACTCAACGTACATTATGTTTCCTCTCTTAATTGTTTGCAAGTATCTGTAGCTTCCATGAACTTATCAAAGTAGTTATCTGAATCCTTACAGAACATATTGTTAACGTACATCCAGTAACTAGCAAGCATATCATCTACTGCATCCCTTCTTGCTACCTTAGCCCTTGCCTCTACCTGACAGGGTAGTAAGTACACATTATCTTTAAGGTGATTAATCTTCATTAC
>Ga0099847_1000647_pt1 | contig 11793 bp, 8 predicted proteins | sample CB_VirMetaG_2_FD_78178 | JGI IMG/M metagenome (GOLD analysis project Ga0099847, IMG submission 78178) | Freshwater to marine saline gradient viral communities from Chesapeake Bay - CB_1504_2 Viral MetaG | ecosystem: Environmental > Aquatic > Marine > Coastal | place: USA: Chesapeake Bay...
CAAGACGTGCTTGCGCTTGGGAAGTAAGATTATCGGCAAGTGCTTGATGGGCTCTACATCCAATGCCTTAGCTAAGGGTGGTGCCAACTTCAAGAAGCTGTACGAAGATTCTCACCCACTTTCCAGAAATGCTAACGGGCAAACTAAGAGCGGGATGTACTCTTTGTTTATTCCTATGGAGTACAATATGGAGGGGTTCATAGACCGGTACGGTCACCCTGTCTTCAATGCTCCAGAGAAGCCTGTAAAGGGCGTCGACGGGGAGATGATTAAGGGAGGCGCTATCGACTACTGGGAGGCTGAGGTAGAGAGTATGAAGAGCGACCCCGATGCGCTCAACGAATTCTACCGCCAGTTTCCCTCGCACGGAGTCCCATGCCTTCCGTGACGAGAGTAAGCAGAGCCTTTTCAACCTCACTAAAATCTACCAACAGATAGATTACGCCGACAGCCTAGTCAAGGAGCACTACCTCACGCGGGGGTCTTTCAGTTGGGAGAACGGAATCAAAGACAGCAAAGTAATATTCCGTCCCGATAGGAGGGGAAGGTTTAATATCTCTTGGACTCCAAACAAGGCGCAACAGAATAGAGTAGTAGAACGACGTGGAATTAAATATGCTGGTAACGAGCACCTTGGCTCATTTGGATGCGACTCTTACGACATTAGCGGTACTGTGGGTGGCGGCGGTTCTAACGGTGCTCTTCACGGAATGACGAAGTTCCATATGGACGACGCCCCTACCAACGAGTTCTTCTTGGAGTATGTAGCTAGGCCCCAGACGGCAGAGATATTTTTCGAGGAGGTGTTGATGGCGTGCGTCTTCTATGGTATGCCTATCCTTATCGAGAACAACAAGCCTCGCTTGCTATACCACTTTAAGAACCGGGGGTACCGTGGCTTCTGTATGAACCGCCCCGATAAGCAGTTCAATAAACTCAGTAAGACGGAGCGCGAACTTGGTGGAATACCTAACAGTTCTGAGGATGTTAAGCAAGCCCATGCCGCAGCTATCGAGAGCTACATAGAAAAACACATCGGTGTAGATATGGAAGGAACCTTCCGCGATACGGGAGAGATAGGCACCATGCCTTTCGTACGCACACTGGAGGATTGGGCGCGTTTTGACATCAGCAATAGGACTGCTTTCGACGCGACTATCAGCAGTGGATTGGCGGTGATGGCGAACCAAAAGCACCTCTATATGCCTGAGCAGAAGAAGAGTTCTATAAGCATTAACTTGCCGAGATACAACAACCGAGGTTTTCGTAGTGAACGATTGGACTAAATGAAGGACGTCAAGGTAAACATCTCCACTGCTGGGTTCCCAAGTCAGTTTGTTTCTGACTCGGAGAAGGCTAGTGATGAGTACGGCTTGATGGTAGGTCAGGCCATTCAGTACGAGTGGTTTAAGAAGGATGGCAACCAATGCCGGTTCTATAACCAGTGGCGCGAATTCAACCGCTTGCGGCTCTATGCTCGTGGCGAGCAGAGTATCGCTAAGTACAAGAACGAGCTCGCTGTCGATGGTGACCTTTCGTATTTGAATTTGGACTGGACCCCGGTTCCTATCCTCCCGAAGTTTATTGACATCGTCGTCAACGGCATGTCCGAGCGCGTCTTCAAAGTCAAGGCTTACGCTCAAGATGCTCTCTCGCAAGCTAAGCGCAGCAAGTATCAGGATATGATTGAGGGGCAGATGGTAGCCAAGCCCGTCTTAGAAATTATTCAGCAGAAGACTGGTGTCGACCCGTTTACTATGAGCCCCGACGACTTGCCTAACAGCGACGAGGAGCTTAAGGTCTTTATGCAGCTCAACTACAAGCCTGCTATAGAGATTGCTGAGGAGGAAGCTATCAATACCATCCTCGAAGAAAACCACTATACCGATACGCGCAAGCGCCTCGACTACGACCTTGCTGTACTGGGACTTAGCGTAGCTAAGCACGAGTTCCTCCCCGGCGCGGGCGTTCAGGTCTCGTATGTCGACCCCGCCAATGTGGTCTACAGCTATACCGAAGACCCATACTTTAAAGACTGCTTCTACTGGGGAGAGATTAAGACGCTCCCTATCACGGAGCTTATGAAGATTGACCCCAACCTCACCAACGAGGACTTGGAAGAGATTAGCAAGTACAGCCAGAGCTGGTACGATTACTACAACGTGGCTCAGTACTACGAGAACGATATGTTCTATCGTGACGTAGCTACGCTGATGTACTTCAACTACAAGACGACTAAGAAGATTGTCTACAAGCGTAAGAAGCTTGACGGCGATGGGGCTCGAGTCATTGAAAAAGACGACCAGTTCAATCCTCCCGAGGAGATGATGGAGGAGGGCGATTACGAGAAGGTCGAGAAGACCATCGACGTATGGTACGACGGCATCATGGTGATGGGCACCAACATCCTACTCAAGTGGGAGGTAGCTCAGAATATGGTGCGCCCGAAGTCTGCTAGTCAGCACGCGCTGCCCAACTATGTGGCTACAGCACCACGCATGTACAAGGGTGTCATCGAGTCGCTTACGCGGCGTATGATTCCTTTCGCCGACCTCATTCAGGTTACCCACCTCAAGCTCCAGCAGGTCATCTCGCGCACCGTTCCCGACGGCGTGTATATCGATGCCGACGGACTTAGTGAAGTCGACCTCGGTACGGGCAATGCCTATAGCCCCGAGGATGCTTTGCGCCTGTATTTCCAAACTGGTAGTGTCGTAGGGCGCTCGTATACTCAGGACGGAGAGTACAATCAAGGCAAGGTTCCTATCCAAGAGCTCAATAGCAACAGCGGTGCGGCTAAGACGCAGATGCTAATTGGGAATATGAATCACTACTTGCAGATGATTCGTGACGTAACGGGTTTGAACGAAGCCCGCGACGGAAGTACTCCCGACCCACACGCTTTGGTCGGGTTGCAAAAGCTCGCTGCCGCCAACAGCAATACGGCTACCCGCCATATTCTGGACGGAAGCCTGTATATGTTCCGTTCTCTGGCTGAGGCTTTGACATACCGTATCAGCGATATCTTGGAGTACGCTGACTTCAAAGACGAGTTTGTAAACCAGATTGGTAAGTACAACGTCAGCATCCTCGGAGAGATTAGCGACCTGTATATCTACGACTTCGGTGTATTTATTGAGGTCAGCCCCGACGAGGAGCAGCGTGCCCAGCTCGAAGCCAATATCCAAATGGCTCTAAGCAAAGGTGGTATCGACCTCGAGGACGCTATCGATATCCGCGAGATTAAAAACATCAAGCTCGCTAACCAGCTCTTGAAGATTAAGCGTATCGCTAAGCAGGAGGAGGAGCGTACGTTCCAGCTCCAGCAGCAGCAGATGCAGGCTCAGAACAATATGCAGTCCCAGCAGATAGCGGCCCAGACGGCTATGCAAAAGATTCAGGCTGAGACGCAGAGCAAGATGCAGGTCAAGCAGGCGGAGATTGCTTTCGAGATTGAGAAGATGCAGGCCGAGGCTCAAGCTAAGGCCCAGCTCATGGAGCGCGAGTTCCAATACAACTTGCAGCTCCACGGTATGCAGGAGCAGCAGTTGCAGATGCGTGAGGATAAGCGCGAGGGCGCTAAGTCACAGCGTATCAGTCAACAAAATACTGAGCAGAGCAAGCTTATTGACCAGCGGAAGAATAACTTGCCGCCCATGAATTTCGAGTCGAATGAGGATAGCCTCGATGGTTTCGACTTGGCAGAATTTAGTCCACGATAAAATATATATAAATGGAAATTAAAGTACGAGACCTCGGTGAGGTCGAAGCAAAGTCTACGCAGCAGATTGAACAGGAGCTGCTCGATAAGCATGAGGCTGAGGTAAGCGATGAGACCGCACCTGAGCCTGAGTCTGAGCCTGAGGCGCCTGCGCTTTCGGAAGATGACGTAAGGTCTTTCTTGAGCAACCGTTACGGAAGGGAGATTGGCTCGTTGGACGAGCTGGCCGAGGTGCGAGAGACGGCACCTGATTTGCCTGAAGACGTAGCTGCGTATTACAAGTACAAGCAGGAGACTGGTCGCGGTCTCGAAGATTTTATGAAAGTCAACCAGAACCTCGACGAAGCCGACGGCGATGGGTTGCTAAAAGAATACCTCCTACAGACTGAAGACGGCCTCGATGCAGAGGACGTAGAGATGATGATGGAGGACTATAAGTTTGATGAAGACCTCGATGACGAGGCCGACATTAAAAAGGCTAAATTAGCCAAGAAGAAAGCTGTTGCTAAAGCGAAGAAATTCTTCGAAGAGCAGAAGGAGAAATACCAAGCACCTCTTGAGTCAAGGGGCGCAGGTTCTCTGGAGGACTCCGAAGAGTATCAAGAGTACAAGCAATATGTTGAGCAGGCGAAGACTTACCAAGAGGAGCAGAAGCGCAGGAAGGAGTGGTTTGACGACAAGACTAACGAGGTGTTCAGTGAACAGTTCAAGGGCTTTGAGTTCAACCTCAACGACAAATCCTACGTGTACTCTCCCGGTGACCGTGGCGAATTGAAGAAGTTACAACAGACTCCCGAGGCTTGGTTAAACAAGTATCTGGATGACAAGGGCTTAGTCAAGGACGCCAAGGGATACCACAAGTCATTAGCCGTCGCGATGAACCCCGAGAAGTTTGCCGAGTTCTTTTACGAGCAAGGCAAAGCAGCTGCGGTGGATGACGTGATGCGAAAGACTAAAAACATCAACATGTCCGAGCGTCCCGTGCCCCAAGCTGTTTCTAAGGGGGAATTCAAAGTTCGAGCCGTCGCACCCAGTTCGGGTCGGGGGCTCAAAATTCGTAGTTCAAGAAACAAATCCTAAGAAAACATGGCAGGTTCAGTAAATGCAACCCCCGGTTTCGACTTGCAACCCAGCGCAGAGCGGGTTCCAGTTGCAACCAACTATATCACCAACTTCGACTTCCTCAACCAGTATCTCCCTGATACTTACGAGAAGGAGTTCGAGCGTTATGGCAACCGTAGCGTCGCAGGCTTCATGCGTATGGTCGGAGCAGAGATGCCCACCAACTCAGACCTCATCAAGTGGGCTGAGCAAGGTCGTCTCCACACCAAGTACACCAACTGCACTTCTGCTGCGGCTGCTGGTACCGACAACGGCGCTGTATGGACGGTGAATGACGCCCTCAACCCCGGTACTGGCAACATCGCTATCCGCGTTGGCCAGACTGTGTTCATCACCGACAACACTGCTGCAAGCGGCCTTACTAATAAGGCTGTTGTTACAGCTGTTGTTGGAGATACGTTTACCGTGGCCTACTATGAGGCTGCTGGTCAGGCTATGACCGGTGTCGCTGACCCCGCCGGTGCCGTCGCTTGTACCGTAATGATTTACGGTTCTGAGTTCGCTAAGGGCACTGACGGAATGGTTGGAACCCTCGAGGCTGACGACTTCATCTTCGACAACAAGCCAATCATCATCAAGGACAAGTACGCTGTCTCTGGTTCTGACATGGCTCAGATTGGATGGATTGAGGTGACCACCGAGAACGGAGCTTCCGGATACTTGTGGTACATGAAGTCCGAGCACGAGACACGTCTTCGCTTTGACGATTACCTCGAGACAGCTATGATTGAGGCTGTTCCTGCTGATACTGGTTCTGGTGCTGAAGCTGCGCTTAGTTCTGCTACAGGCGCGGGCACTGTCAATGCTGGTTCCGAAGGCGTTTTCTACGCTGTTCAGAACCGAGGCAACCTCTGGTCTGGTGGTATCCCAACTGCTTTGGCTGACTTCGATGCAATCATCTCTCGCTTGGATAAGCAGGGTTCGATTGAGGAGAACGTCATCTTCGTTGACCGGGACTTCAGCTTCGCTATCGACGACATGTTGGCTGCTCAGAACAGCTACGGTGCCGGCGGTACTAGCTACGGTCTCTTCGACAACGACGAGCAGATGGCTCTCAACCTTGGATTCACGGGCTTCCGCCGTGGTTACGACTTCTACAAGTCTGACTGGAAGTACCTGAACGACCCAACTATGCGTGGTGACCTCACCAACGGTGGCATCAACGGCTTGTTGGTTCCTGCTGGAAGCACTACGGTCTACGACCAAGTGTTGGGTAAGAACGCCAAGCGTCCGTTCCTCCACGTCCGCTACCGCGCCTTTGAGATCGAAGACCGACGGTATAAGATTTGGAATACAGGTTCCGCAGGCGGAGCTGCTACCAGCAGCCTCGACGCGATGGAAGTCAACTACCTCTCTGAGCGTGCTGTGTGCGTCTTGGGAGCGAACAACTTCTTCCTGTTCACCGACTGATTCTAACCGGGTATTGGGGGCGCAATGGGCGCCCCCACTATCCACCCTCTTCAAATAAAATAGAAATGAATACCGATAAAACCTTCCGTCTCACACGAGGCGCCGCTCCCCTTTGTTTTATGATTCCCGGTCGTGGAAGCCAGCGAAAGCCGCTTCTGTATTGGGACGATGAGCGAAACGAGAACCGTGTTCTCCGCTACGCACGCAACCAAAAGAGCCCCTTCGAGGACGAGCAAGACGGCAACGCTATTGTCGAGCCCGTAGTTTTCGAGGACGGATTCCTCCACGTCCCTAAGACCAACCCTGTCTTGCAGGAGTTCCTTCATTACCACCCCATGAACGGTAGTAAGTACGAGGAGGTCAATGAGGAGCGCGATGCTGGCGCTGAGGTGGAGAAGATTAACCTCGAGGTAGACGCCTTGGTCGAGTGCAAGAACATGAGTATCGAAGCCCTTGAGCATGTCTCTCGCATCTTGTTGGGTATCGACCCCTCTCGCCTTACCACCTCGGAGTTGCGCCGCGATATGCTCATCTATGTGCGCCGCGACCCAGAGACATTCCTTCGTGTGGTCAACGACCCAGACTTGAAGTTGCAGTCTAAGATTCAAAGGTTCTTTGACGACAGCTTGCTTTCTTTCCGCCGCAACAAGACGGAGATTTGGTTCAACGGCCCTACAAAGAAGCGCAAGCTCCTGACGATTCCTTTCGGTGAGGACCCTGTGGCTTTGGCTACGTCCTATCTCCTTAGCGACGAGGGCCTTGACACCCTCCGCGCCCTCGATACGTTGCTTGAGGAATGACTACCTTCGGGGTAGATTTTTAAACCATGCAGAAATATCTCTCTATCCCCGTCACCGCTACTGGTGAAACCAGTCAGCTAATCGCCGTTAAAGGCATCCTTCTTATTAGTCAGGCCACTACCACTACGGTGACTATCAATTATGACTCTGCTACTACCGCAGATGTAATTACCCTTACCCATACGGCTATGCCTGCTGACGACGTTAGCGTTAGGGACCGTATTCAGAATTCAGTAGTTAGCGTATTGGCTACTGCTTGGCAACACCCTAGTTTAGACGTGTCCCTTTCGGGATTGGTCTCTGCTGCTACTGGAACAGTTTCTATCACGGGTATTGCCCTCTCATAAGCGTATCACTTACTACTAGAGAAAGCCACCTTCGGGTGGCTTTTTCGTTTGGCTCTATCTTAGGGCAATGATTGATTCCGTCCGTCAAACCGTGTTGTCGATTCTCAATAAGAATAACTACGGTTACGTCTCCCCTTCTGACTTCAACCTGTTCGCTAAGCAGGCTCAGCTAGAGATTTTCGAGGGGTATTTTAATGAGCTCAATAAGGCTATCAACGCAGAGAACGCTCGCATGTCTGGTACTGACTATGCGAATATGACCAAGGGGCTCAATGAGGATATCGATGTCTTCTCCGTGTCTAAGCCTTTGGACTTTGAATCTGGCAACCGCTTCTTCACGCCGAGCATAGCTACCACCGGTGACGACTACTACCTTCTCAATAAGGTCTTGGTCTTAAACTCTGAGGCAGAGCCCGTTACGCACAGCCGCATCACCATGCTGGCTAACTCAAACCTGACGGCACCGTCGGCTCAGTACCCTGCCTATACCATCGATAACCCCGCTGCCGGTCAGGTCATCACTCTCTACCCTACCGGCACTACCTACGCTCAAGGCGATGTCCAGTGCCAATATGTGCGGTACCCCCTCGACCCGAAGTGGACGTACATCACGCTGGCTAACGGAGAGCCTGTATTCAATCAGTCGTCTACTGACTACCAAGACTTTGAGGTACCCATCGATGATGAGACCCGGTTGGTATATAAGATATTGCAGATGGCTGGCATGAGTATCCGCGAGGGCGACATCTTCCAGTACGCTAACGCTGAAGAAATCCAGAACGAACAGTAATGGCATATATCACAGACTACCAGTACTACGAGAACGGCGGTGCTGCACCAGAAAATGCCAACTGGGGCAGCTACCAGTACGTCTCTCTAGAAGATATTGTCAACAACTTCTTGTTGATGTACAATGGCAACCACTCCCTTGTTAATAACGAGGAGCGGTACAAGATTCTATTCCATGCCAAGCGTGCTATCCAAGAGTTGAACTACGACTCTTTGAAAGAGATTAAGATTCTCGAGCTCAGCGTTTGTGACAGCTTGCGCTTCGTCCTCCCTCCCGACTATGTCAACTGGGTTCGCATCTCCTTGTATAAGAACGGTGTCTTGCGTCCTTTGACGGAGAATATCCAAACGAACTGGAGCTCAGCGTATCTCCAAGACAACAACTGCCGCATCCTCTTCGATGAGACGGGAGCTATCCTACGCCCTCAAGACTCTACCATCGATTACGATAGGATTACGGGAACCAAGCAAAGCATCTACCTCAACGGCAACAGTCAGTTCGACGGGCAGCCGGGATACTGCTGCGATGGCCTTTGGTATTTCGACTACAATATCGGGGCCCGCTACGGATTGAATACCGAGACAGCCAATGCCAACCCTACGTTCAGCATCAACAAGAAGGGTGGCGTCATCAATTTCAGCAGCCAGATGGCTGATGAGCTGTGTATCCTTGAGTACGTCAGCGACGGTATGGAGGGCGGCAACAACGCTGAGATTAGCGTGAACAAGATGTTCGAGGAATATGTCTACGCATATATCCAGTATGCTATCCTCGATGCTAAGTTGGGTGTGCAGGAATATATCGTGGGTCGGGCGAGAAAGAAAAAGAACGCGCTCTTGCGCAACGCGAAGCTTCGCGTCAGCAACATCCACCCCGGTCGCTTGCTGATGAATATGCGTGGTCGCGATAAGTGGATTAAGTAATGGCAAACCTCGTACGGAACTTCATTAAGGGGCGCATGAACAAGAGCGTCGACGAGCGCCTTGTCCCCAACGGAGAGTATATCGACGCGCAGAATATCCGCATGGGGTCCACCGAGGACTCGGAGATAGGGGCTATAGAAAACACCAAGGGGAATACGCAGCTTACGACGTTGGTATACCCACCTACGGGCACGGCCTTGAGCGCCAATGCCACCTGCTTGGGGGCGTATAGCGATGGTGCCAACGAGTCCATGTACTGGTTCGTCCATGACCCTTCGTTTGTTGACGGCGGTTATGCTGGCGTCCTCGACCTCATCGTCTCGTACAATATGCGCAACGACTTGCTGACGTACCATGTGGTCAGCACAAGCGCATTGAACTTCGACCCTCAGTATCTTATTACGGGCATTGACTTGGTTGATGACCTGCTGTTCTTTACCGACGACATCAACCCCCCTCGCCGTATCAATGTCGGTCAGGCTTACCCCCAGCCTGTAGCTTTTGCTGACAGCGGACTTCTGTATGAAGACATCCTCGTCATCAAGCGCCCACCTTTACAAGCCCCTTTGGTAACGCCTGTGGCGGTGGTGTCTCGCGAGGACTACATGGAGGACCGGTTCCTGTGCTTTGGCTACCGTTGGGAGTATGCCAACAACGAGTACTCGGCTACGTCACAGTTTAGTGCTCCCATCTTCGAGAGCGAGCCATTCGCTTTCACCACCGAGTCGTACCTCAACGAGGGTATGGTCAACTCCGTTCAGGTGTGCGATGTGACAGTACGCACGGGAAGCTCTATAGTCAAGGGTATCGACATCCTGTTCAAGGAGATGGATGACAATATCATCCGCGTCATTGAGAAGGTAGATAAGGCTGACTCTGCTTTGGCGGACAACTCCGACTATACCATCCAGTTTAGCAAGCAGAAGATTTTCACCATCCTCCCTGAGAGCGAGATACTGCGGCTGTATGACAACGTGCCTAGGCTGGCTAAGGCACAGACCTTGATGGGCAATAGGATTGTCTATGGCAACTACCTCGAGGGGTACGATATGCGCAACCTGAACGGGCTTAACGTCAAGCTTGGGTTCAATGCTTCCCTTGTTCGTTCGCCTTTGGATAGCCCCGATGGCGTCAGCCCTGTAACGCCTTCGGCTCCGAGCCTCCACAGCAACCGCGTTTATGAGATTGGTATCGTCTATATGGACGAATATGGCCGGTCTAGTACGGCACTTGTAGCCCCCAATAATAAGGTAGAGATTGACTGCGGTCAGTCTATTTTCCAAAACCAGATACGGGTTACGATACCGTCCCTTATGCTGGCTCCAGCTTGGGCTGCGCGATACAAGTTTGTCATCAAGCCCGATAGCGAGAACTACGAGACCATCTATACCAATCAAAACTTTGAGTACCCTGCCGACTCAGGAGAGGTGTATTTCCTGCTCGAAGGGGAGAACGCAGCCAAGGTTGAAGAGGGAGACAGGTATATCGTAAAGAGCGATACGTCTGGTGCCGTTACGTCTTGTACTTACGCTACCGTATTGGAGAAGAAGTCTTTCGCCGAGGGCGAGCTAGACGATACGCCGGGCACCCCTGTTCCAGCTATTTCGGGTACATATATGAAGATGAAGCCCGGATTCACTTACGGCCTTCCTTCCGGAGTGGAAAATATAACCCCCGGAGAGCAGTCTGCCGGAACCAACGGTGGTGATGACCAGCGCACAGAGGGAGGAGCGCAAGTAGCGGGCGACTATCCATATTTGGTTTACACCGGTTTTGATTTGGACGACATCAAGACTGGTACGCGGATTAGGCTCACCATAAGCTTTACTCGTCAGGGTCGCGGAGATGCTAGTTGTGAGACTAGAACCTTAGACTTTGACCATACATGGGAAGTCGAGGACGACTACTCAAATATTATGGACTGGTTCTACGGAAGTTCGGGTCCTTCAGGTATCGCTAATGACGTAATTGACACCATCGAAGCTGCGGAAGGTGTTTCTGGCGACCCTGCTGTAGACGCTCCGACAAATGAGGTTCAGGCGGCCACCGCAAGTGCTCTCCCAAACTTTGGAATAGGGGGTAATGGTTTGGTCAACAAGTTGTTTTTTAACCAGACGGGAACCGCCGACCCTGAGTTTGTAATTATCGGAACCAACAAGTGTTCCGGTGGATTTGGCTCTGGCAGCAGCCCCAACCGCCGCTCAAGGATTAAGTCCGAGTGGACGATAACGCGCTCTACCGACGCCATCGTTTTCGAGACGGAACCGCAGCCAGCTTTGCCCGACCTGTGGTATGAGTCGAGTGCATCGTATGTTGTTGACCCGTTTGGTAATCACTATGGTAACGTGCAGAATCAGATTAATTCCATTGGTCAGTCCGGCATTACCGACACGGCGTTCTTCAACTGCATCAGCTACGGCAATGGTGTCGAGAGCTATAAGATTCGTGACTCCATTAGCGGTAAGCCCATCACCTTGGGCAACCGCGTTACTACGACCAGTGACGAGAGGTTCTCTGAGGTGCGACGTTTTGCTGACCTGACGTACAGTGGCGTTATCAACGATGAGACCAACATCAACAAGCTCAATGAGTTCAACCTTGGGCTGCTCAACTTCAAGCCGCTAGAGGACAGCTATGGGCCTGTAGAGAAGCTGTTCGGAAGGCGTACCGATATCCTCAC
>Ga0099847_1000648_pt1 | contig 11789 bp, 26 predicted proteins | sample CB_VirMetaG_2_FD_78178 | JGI IMG/M metagenome (GOLD analysis project Ga0099847, IMG submission 78178) | Freshwater to marine saline gradient viral communities from Chesapeake Bay - CB_1504_2 Viral MetaG | ecosystem: Environmental > Aquatic > Marine > Coastal | place: USA: Chesapeake Bay...
CGGCTTTCATGAGTAGTAACTGAATCTCTTACGCGATACTCAGTAATTGCAGAGTTTGTATTTGGAGCGGTCTCTGAAATAGTAATTGTGTGAGAAGTAGCGGTTCCAGAAATTTCATAGGTGCTCTCGTCAAGCGAGATGCTTCTATCTGGCTGTAAAGAAGCCCCCATAAAGGAAGTGGTTACAGTATCCGTACTATAACCTGACTTGCTTGCTGCAACGTTAACAGAATCCACTATATCTACTGGGATTCCTGCTTTTGCATATTTATACTGGTACGACGTAGTAAGAGTTAGGAGGCTCGTGTCCGTCCAGTGAGTAGCATCAAATAAAGAAGCTGAAACTGTTGCTCCCCCAGGGTTAGAAACGTACCTAAACCCAACACGGTCACCAGCATTTAAAAGTTTTGGATTTCCAACGCCGGTGCCACCAATAGTCAAGATTAGGAAAGCAATCCCGGGCTCAGACTCGTCCTCTACATTTGCATCTACATAATATGTAGCACCCGCAAAGTCTTGAGTAGTAGACGTAAAAGTATCGGACACGCCTCCAACTGTAAGAGTCGTATTTGTAGCAGTAATAAAATTGGCTGAAGAAGTATGCTGTACCCTAAAGGTATCGCCATTAACTGCTGTTCCCGCTGAAGAAGTATAGGCTCCTCCATTTTTACTATAAGTACCTCCGCTTACAGTAACGGTTGCACTAGCCCCCGTGCTCATTCCACTTATGGTAATTAAGTTAGAGGTTTGAAGCGTAGAAAGGGCTGCGTTTGTTACATCCGTAAATGTAAAAACATCCGGAGTGGTATCGGTAGGAGGAGTACCACTTACAGTACCTGTAATTGTTCTACTGTATACGGTAGTATTGGCGTCAGTATAAGAATAAGTTACAGAGTAACTGCTACCTGAAAAAGTAGTAATAGCACCAGGGGTAGCAGTATTTAAGGGTACAGTATAAGCAACACAACCTGAAGGGTTACTAGGCGTAGCATCCCCAGTATTACCGCTAAGAGCCACGGTAAGAGTGATAGTGTCACCGGAAACTACAGTAGGCCCAGTTACGGAGCCTCCTGAAGTAAGTAGCGTTAGTGTAAAACTATACGCTGCCAAGATACTGCTCTTTAGTAATTTCTACAAAACCATAGTTATCGTTTTGCTCTGTATAGGTAGATACAGAAGGCACAGCTGCTTCCCAGTTATATCGAACGCCCTTATCATTCTTTGCTCTAAGAACGGGAACATAAATTACTTTTGCGCCCCAAGTATGAAATACGTAATATATAGCCTCTTCAGCTACAGCTCTGAGAGTAACCCCGCCATCTCTAAAATCAGGATGCATTGCTCTAGCTCCTACATACCAGACTTTAGAGCCATCAGCATTTTCAACTGTGTTTGATTCTCTCCAGGCTACTATTCTTTCGTCTGACTTTCTACGAACGAGAACATTTCTGTTATAATGATTCCAGCCTGTAAAAACTCTATCTACGGCCGCTTCGTCATTCTGAAAAATTTCCATGATTATAGGACGGTCTTCACTAGTGAGGGGTCTAAATTCATAAAGTTCTTTATAGGTTGTCCACATAATCTCTCTCCTCTAATAAGACTGGTATACTTGATATAACGCAATTATATAACAACCCAAGACCATTGTCAAGAATTATTTTTCTATGCTCCATTGCAATGCCATCGCTGCTGCAATACCAAAGTATGTTATAGCTCTTTTCTGGCCTCGTCCACCGCCTCCTCCCATTTTACTCTGCCCTGCATCTGATTGGTTCGCCCATCTAGGCTTACCATTTACGTAGCGAGGCTCCACATATTCTTCCCCTACGAGTGGTTCTAAGCCTCGTAGCCATAGTCCAGTTTTCTTTGAAGCATCTTCACCGAATTGATACGGCTGTACATACTGAGGCTTTGGCATAAAGGCAAGTCGAGTGTTAATACAGCCTACAGGGTTCTCAATGCAAACACGAGGAATGGAAACATTCCAAAGTAGGCTAATAAAGTCAAGAGCCTCTTCCGTGAGTAAAGCACGTTCTGGGTTTTTATTATTCCAATGTAGTCCACTTGTAGATAGATAGGTGCAGGGAGGATGCGCTATCATCATATCCCAGTCGTCTTTCAATACATCTCTTACGTCACCTTTGTAGTGAGGCCCCGGTACGCTCGTATCTAGGATATCGCAAGACATTGCGTCGTGTCCCATTGCGAGAAAGCAGTCTCTCACAGTACCTGAGAACTCACATGCTACTAAGATTTTCAATTACTTTTCCTCATAAAATATATGGTTTCCTATTTGTCCTTTCGGACGGAGTTTTGAAGCCCAGCTAGGATATACATAAGTGGCGTGATAATGCGTGGCTCCTTCCGTAATACCTAAAAAATTTTTCTGAAAGAGCATCTTTCTGGCTACCATTACCGAGTCTTTCCAAGCTGCTGAACTCGCTACGGGGTTATCGCTCTTTCCATCACAGTACCAGCTAAAATGACATTTATAATGAACGACCTTACAAACAGTGTTTGGAAATCGAGAGGAACGTACTCTATTCAGGACAACATCTGAAACTGCATACTTACCTGCTAGGCTTTCCGAGCGGGCTTCAAAGTACACGTTTTGGGCCAGACAGTACAACTCGTCAGCTTTGGCGTGAAGGGGACCTAACATGAGCAGTATGAGAAGTATTTTCATATTGTTTTCAATTATATGCTGTTTTGGTTGATTTGTCAAGATTTATTTTATTTTTAGCTCCTATATTAGTTTTTGAAATATGCTAGCTCCTATATTGGTTTTTGAAATATGCTAATGGTTTACGTGTGTGGGAGCGCGCGGGCCCTCACTATCACTGAGTCTTATAACCGCCCCCTGGCTGCATCACCTGGAGTGATGATGGTACTATCACCCAGGAAAATTGTATCCTGGCTCTACATCACCTGGAGTGATGATGGTACTATCACCCAGGAAAATTGTATCCTGGCTCTACATCACTTGGAATGATGAGGGTCGCCCCTCTGTTGGCTTGTTAGTCGCCCCTTTTTTGCCTGTTAGTCGCCCCTTTTTTTGGTTGTTAGCAAATTTTTTGGTTATAAGAAACCCGGCGTATATGCTTTTTTGTTCTAAAAATAATTGTCGAAATGCTTCTATTACGGGGAAAAGTGCGTATAATGACATTCATACCAGCAAGGAACGGGAGGAAAAAAGAAAGAGAAAAAATGCAAGACCTTGTTTATGCGCTCGCTTTGAGCGCACAAGGTACACTATTATCTATCATTAATCAAAGGATTATTTTTTATGACTACTAAAGAAACCGCTGTTAACTACACTCCAGAAATGGTAGCTCGCTTGCATTCTGCTGCTCCAATCGACTACGCGAAAGCGCAAGCACTCGCAATCGAACTAGGAAAAGGCGTTCGCTCTATTATCGCGAAAGTAAAGCGCGAGGAAATTGAATATATCAGCAAGCCAGCACCTGCTAAGAAAAAGCCGCAAGGCGCTAGCAAAGCCGATATCGTAGGCTCGATTGCATCAACCATTGGGGTTGATACGGATGAATTGACCGGCTTAGAAAAAGCCACGGGTTCCGCATTGGGAAAGCTGTTAGCCGCTTTGCATGTATAGCAGGATGGATAGGGGCGGCGGTTATGGTAGCCGCCTCTTTCCAGATGGCGAGCCAGAACGGTTTACTGCTCGCCATATTGGGATTGTTCCTGCTATCAATTCAAGCGGCTTGTAATAAGACTTGGAATTTACTGTTACTTAATTTTTCTTCAATAATAGGTTTTACATATGCAATACTTCATCTTTGACCTTGACCATACCATTATCAATTCCAGCCACCGGCAATCATATCTGGTAGATGGCTCGCTTGACCTGGTACACTGGCGCGAGAATTCTACAGCGGAAAAGGTCGCACAGGATACACTGTTACCGCTAGCGAGCCAGTGGCTGTCATTGACTGATAATCTAAATGTGAGAATCATTGTTTGCACGGCTCGCGTTATGGCATCCGCAGATTATTATTTTTTGCAGGAACATGGTTTGTTCGCGGATTACATTTTGTCGAGGCCAGAGGGCGACACTTCGGGCGATGCTCAATTAAAAATTCGCCTGTTAAATGATTTTGTCGAGTCGCAAGGTATTAGCTGGAAACGATTCATTCAAGGGGCGGTTATGTTTGATGATAACCAAAATGTCATAAAAGCATTAAAATCCATTGGCCTAAATGTGGTCGATGCTGTCCAAACTAACAACAATTTGAAGGTGGCTTAATCATGGCAAAGAAAGACTATTTTTTGATTCTGGACACAGAAACTACAATGGCCGATACGGTTGCGGATTTTGGTGCAATCGTTGTCGATAAAAAAGGTGAAATTCAAACTTCCTGTTCTGTACTTGTAAATGGCGTATTCGGTCACGATCCGCTGTTTTATATATCGGGAGAGCCTGCCAGTTCAATCTGGTCGGGACAAGGAAAAGACCGCCGCTTTGACGCTTATAGTGAAATGCTTGCTAACGGTTCCCGTATGCTTGCCAGCGTGACTGCTATTAATCGTTGGCTAGATAAAGCACAAGCAACCTACAATCCTATTTTGACAGCATATAATCTGCCTTTCGATGTTGATAAATGCCAGAAAACAGGCATTGACCTAACAGGGTTCACAAGGCGCTTTTGCCTATGGCGGGCGGCATTTTCTAAATGGGCGCTAACGAAAAATTATCGTAACTTTGCTCTGCAATGTCACGCCTTCAATCCACCAACAAAATTCGGCAATATGTCTTTTAAGACTAACGCGGAAATCATGGCGCGGTTTATTTTAAATGACCCTGATTTGCCAGATGAACCACATACTGCTATCGAGGACGTTATTGGATATGAGTTGCCTATACTTCAAAGGCTGGTAAACACTACGGCAAAGAAGGACTATCTGAATCCTGAATTATCTTTTGACTGGCGCAAGGTGCAGGTGCGTGACCACTTCAAGGCTAACTAGAAAATAAAGGGGCGGGTGAAAATCCCGCCAGGATTTACTAACGACACAATAAAGGTGCGGCATAATGGATATTTTAGAATTCGAGCAAACACGACTAAACCAAATTGTTAGCAAAATTAACCATAGCGGATTTTCGCGGATTGCTGTTATTCTTGAGGGCCGCGACAGCGCGGGCAAGTCGGGAACGATTCGGGAATTGACGCATTATCTGCCGACGATTGACTACCGCGTTATGACTACTAACAAGCCAACAAAGGCGCAGATGAAAGGCTGGTTTAGCTGGTGGCATAATCGGTTGCCTCTTATGAATTCTCCGATAATATCATTCTACGATCGTAGCTGGTACTCCCGCGCACTGGTGCAATATGTGAATGGGTGGTGCACTGAAAAACAATATAATTATTTCATGCGAAATGTTGCCAGCTTCGAAGCCAACAATGGCGTTCTGATTATTAAATTTTGGCTCTCGATTTCACAGGATGAACAGAACGCCAGACTATCCGACCGAAAAACAAGTTTACTAAGGGGCTGGAAATATTCTAACAATGACGCAATGGCGCTTTCATCGTATGATAAAATGACACTGGCAAAAGAGGCGCTTTTCAATTCGCAAAACCAGGACTGGAATGTTATTGATTATAACGACAAAAAAGAGGGGCGGGTGGCTTTACTAAAAAAATTAAACGACATTTTGTCAGATATTTATGACCTAAACTAACGACGGAAAAAAGGGGCGCTGATATCACTTTGATTCAGCCAGGATTTGCTAGCATAATCCGTGCCACTTTTTTTCCGACGAACGGTAGTTGCATAGGCCAAAAATATCTTGTATAATATTTTTGGCGCGGGGGCGCCAGTAGTAGGTCAACGACTATTTTCTGAGTGGTGCGTGAAACTCTCCGCGGGTTCTCAGCAAATCAGGTAGTCTCTGAGAATCACGGGCAATTACGAACAATTTCCTAGACCCCGCAGCGCCTGCGCATACGGCAGCAACTGCTCTAAAATTGGCGCCACCGCACCAGTAGTAGGTCAACGACTATTTTTTGCGTCCTGCGCAAATAGCTGCGGGTGCTCATAAATAAATGCAGTAGTCTCCGCTGCAGCGCGCCTGTAGCAATTGCCCAGAATTCCGTGGGCTGCGCCAGTAGTAGGTCAACGATTATTTTTTGCCCGCTTGTCGCCGACCCCGTAGCACTTTTTAAGTAGAAAGTCAAGTCTTATTTTCCAAATCCCCACCAGCGCCCTGGCAGTAGCAAATCCTGGCAAATTGGAGCGGGGGCGAGAAAACTGCTGAAAATTATGGTAGATTATAGCAAATTAAACTTGATTTTTTCCAGTCGTAATGGGCCCCCCGGATTAGAATCCGTTCGCTTACCGTAGTTCCTTAAAAAGTTATTGACAGCCTGCTCAAGAGGGCGTATAATACTTTCATAAATTAAAGAAAGGAGAAAATATGAAAAACTATGTAGTGACCTTTAATGTAGCAGATTGTGAGTTTACTTACTACACGAAAAAAGAGTGGTATGCTCAAGTGCAAGACTGGCTAGCAGAGATGGAAGAGGGCGATTATGAAGATTGCTCTTTAGATACAGACACTCTAGTAGAGTATATGTATGGAAACGAAATGTTTTGGAGTGTAATACCGGAATGAGGCTAATACTTATGAGTTTTCTTCTCGCTAGTTGCTCTTCAATACCCGTCGAAGAGATAAAAAGTAGATGTTCTATTCCTATGGTAAAAGCGAATATACCTATGGTTAAGTTTATATTTGAAGTAGAATGTATTACTTAAAAAAATAAATCTTGACAAGTACCTCAGAAAAAAGTATAATATGTTTTTAAAAATTAAAAAAGGAGAGAAAAAGATGGCAGACAAGGCAGCTAATTACACAGAAGAAATGGTAGAAAAGATTGTAGAACAATACACAGCAAATCCTAATCGTGAAACAGTAGATAAACTGGCTTCAGAATATAATAAAGCCTCTCGCTCTATTATCGCTAAGCTGGTTCGTGAGGGGGTGTATAAGGCAGCTGCACGAGTAACAAAAGCTGGTGCTCCAATCGTTCGAAAGGAAGAAATTGTAGCCAACATTGAAAATGCTATAGGTTTTGAACTGCCTACGCTGGTGAAGGCTTCCAAAGCTGACTTAGATGCTTTGAACAAGTATTTTCTGAGTAAATGAACGAAGGTCTAGCAGTACCTAACTGTGAATTAATGGACGCAAAGGCGATAACTGATAGGAAACTTTATCCATCTTATCAAACCTAAGCTACTCAGGGTTATAAAATGAGAAGTAGTTGGTGCTTCTTAAGCACTAGAGCCGAACTATCTCTGGCTCTTTAAATATGCAGATAGTAGGCAGAAGACCTATCCTTCGCTTTGAGTACAAGTCTATATACTCCGGTTTTGGCCTTTTCTCGTTAATCTAGGTAAAAAGGCACTTTTACTTAAGTGTATTAATTTAGTATATTTAATTAAGAGGATAGAATATGTGTACTAATAAAGTAGAACAGCATGTACGGTCTGGCTATGATTATAAAACAATCGTTATGACCTGTGGTAGCACGAGCGTATATGGCGACGAGTTGCGATGTGATGAATGCCAAGATGTTCGACCTTGGTACATCTGCGAGCATGGTAGCGATGTAAGCGAGTACGCTTGTGGAATGTGTGAATTTGACTAATTGAAGAGAGAAGCTAATATGGATAAGCTTTGTGGTCGCTCCCAAGCCAGTAGGTTCGAATCCTACCCTCTTCACCCAAATTTATTGAAACTAATGGAGAATATATGGCTAAGATAGTTATAACCTACGAAGGTGAAAATGAGAAAATAACCCATGAGCATGACGCTGCTGCAACTTGGCCTACTCATTTACAAGCAATGATAAACTTTCTTCGAGGCATGGGATACGTCATTGGTTCCGAAGAAGATATAGATGTAGTATAAAATCAATTTGGGTCTATAGCATAACGGTTGATGCACCTGACTCATAATCAGTTGATTGTAGGTTCAAATCCTACTAGACCCACCAATTTCTGGAGTATAGGTATGACTAATAAATCTATTCAAGAGTTAATCTATGGTGGAAGCAACCCCGTAGAGATTTCTAGGCTCGAAATGTATAAATCACTAATGGTTGCTATAGTGTGCGCAGGAGGAAGTAAAGAGTTTTTTCACGAAAAAATTGGTAAAGGAATGACAGTTGTTCAATTGATTGATGATTTGGCTCAGAGCGGGGTAAGGTTCACATAATGAGAAAACATGTATACGACCCCGCTAAGATTTGGCTTTATCCGAACTATGATATGGATGACGGTGTAGTTCTGAGTATTACAGAAAAAGGAATAATTGACCAATACTACACATATTGGTCACAGAAAATGATTAAAAAATTTGGTGAAGCTCACTTTGAAGAACACTATTCATTTTCTGACTGTGTTGATGATTGGATTGTGTCAAATTGGGCTTGGTCAAAAGAATTTCAAGATATGCTATCACGCGAGTAACTAAAGGAAAACTATGCACTCTTATACACGTAATGCAATTATAGGCTCCTCTGCTAAGTACTGCTACCTGGCTGATAAGGAGGATTATATCGAAGCTACTCAATGGGCAAATGGGGAGGGTGTAGACATTCAAATAGGAAGGCGCTGCGGGGACGAAAAAATCAGTATAACTTATGGAGAATTTGAGCTGATGAAACAACTCATTGGAGGACTAGAATGAGAATCAAAGTAGTACAAGACGGAAAACCCCGTGAAGAAGAATATATGAGAGCCCTCGAACTTGCAAAGCAGCAAGAGACGGGGCTTATTTCAGATGTACGATTTTTTGTACCAAACACTCAAGAAGAGCTATACCTTCTTCAAGTATACGGTCGAGACAAACTTGGTAAAATCGAATGAATGTAATTAAATTTCCAGAAAGCAAAATCGCTAATCGCAAAAACTCGCTCTACAAGCATACTGAAAAACTTGATGAAGCCTATTTTATTCTCGACCGATTGCATGGAGAGCTAAGTATAATAGAGGAGCAAACCTATAATCTAGAACAAGAATATAACGAAAAACTTGCAGAGTATGCTGATTTAATCCCCGCAGATGAGCTAGATGTTGTACTTCTTACCTATAGTACACTAGCTCTTGTAGTAGACAATGTAGATGGCAGCTTTACAATCAAATGGGGAGAGCAAGGAACCCCACATTTGATAGAGCTAATAGAGGATGAAGAAGAATGAACTATACACAAGAAGAAACCCAGTATATGATTAACGAGTATACAACCAACCCAACCAAAGAAACTGTAGAAAGTCTAGCAAAATTGATGACAAGAAGTGAAAAGTCAATCATCGGTAAGCTGAGCAGGGAAGGAGTTTACCAGAGGTCGATATACAAGTCAAAAACTGGAAATGAGCCAATAACAAAAGTCGAGTTGGTCAACACCATAGCGAGTAACCTGAACTTAGAATTGGAGATACTTGCAGGACTCGAAAAAGCACCAAAGCAAGTCTTAAAAATGCTTGAAGTAGCAACAAAGAAATAGCTCTCATAACGAGAGCTTTTTTTTGCCTTGAAATTGAGAACCTGAAAGCAAAATCGCTGCGGGTGCTCAACAAATAATTCATCTAAAGTAATCAGAGCAGTAACCCACGAAAGCTAGAATAACCCACGTAAGCTAGAATAACCCACCGAAGCTAGAATAACCTGCTACAGTCACGATGCCACCAGTAACAATTCCACAAAAGTAACGAAAATTAGCCGAAAGAGTAAGAAAAAGACGTAAAAAAAGCGCTTGTCGCAAACGGCCCATTTGGTAGTTATTTTGGTAAAGGGTTCTTGGACCAGGGAGCTTTGTTTTTGCCTTTCAGACCCGTATAAGTCATAGTAAATTATCGTGGTCATTAGAAATTGGTCATGTAATTGATGTATTATAGCGGATTCGTTAGCGAGTTTGTGCAAAATAAATTTCACTGTAAATAATATTGTGGATTCGAACATCGGAAGCTCCCTTTATTCCGCTTCCAGTTCAATTGCACAAATATCTAAAGAAATTGATTTTGCTTAGGGTTGTGAAGAATCTCAATTAGACCTTAGTTCCTATCAATTAAGGATTTATTATACCATGAAATCTCCTTTTAGGGAAGTAAAATTATATACTATTTTTCATAAGCTTATAATATTTTTCTTGACTTTGTTTCCAGAGTTTGATATAATATATTTTTAGAGAAGAGAACCTTTTATGAACTGGACAAAAGATGAAATACAATTGCTTCGTACCTTATCTCTCGAAGAACTGTATGCACAGTTTCCTCACAGAAGTAGAAGTGCTATACAGATAAAAAGAAGTAGAGTTACGGCGCAAAAACTGAAGAGATGGACAAGAGAAGAAAGATTAATTTTAGAGCGGCACTATAGTAGTGAAGGGCGAGAGATTCTTGCGCGATTACCAAATCGTAGTTGGGAGGCGGTAAAGTCACAAGTACTTTACCTTCGAAAACGAGGGTGGAATATCCCTCGCTAGTCCCAAAGAGCTGTGTAATACTTACCAAACAAACGAAAGCCGTTTTGAATCCTTTCTCCTTCTTTTATGTGGCCTTCGCTATCCCATTCGCGAGTATCGTTCGGTCCTCGCTTCATTTCGCTCATACCACCATTCAACTTGTCCCAGTAGATATCATTTTCACCGCTCCAGTATTTGTCTTCCCAATCTTCATTGTTTCCGACTAAAGATTCGAAAGCAAAAATCATCTCATTCATTACCCACTCCCAGCGGTCTTCATACTGTTTCCAGCATAGCTCGTCATGTTCATCACTTGCAAATAAATCCTTTTGCATGCTTTCATTACTACTCGCTCCTTGCTTTGGCATATGAGGAACATCAGCATCGTCTATCATAGGAGAACCTTGCTTAGTCGTTTTCAACTGCTTCAGCATAGGCAGCACAATATAGCCAAGAGTAGTATCCATACTCCACGTGTCATGGTCCTCAATTGTTATTCGCACTCTGCGGTCATTATGAAACTTTAAGTAGCTTTCAGCAGCGTGCGAAAGAAAGCCGCCTACGCGGCTGTGCGCAAGTCTATCGCCTAGGTCGAACACCCACTGCGGGTATTCACCATTCTTTCTTGTCCAAAAACAAATCTTTTCAACTAACTGATATGGGCCTACCCAATCAGGATAATGTCGAATTCTTACTTTCATAGTACATCCTCTGGTGGTTCTGCTTGAATAAGTTCAGCAATAACTTCATTTAGCTGGTCAATCTTTGCTTCCAGTTGCTCAATTCTGAGTTCATAATCGTCTTTTGTTTTATTCATTGCTTCAAATGCTAAACTCATTTTACCACTCCGGTGCGCTATAGTCTTTTGTCTTAGTATATATGGCCATACCATCTAGCCCGTAAGCAGGGCAGACCATTATCATTTCAGGTAAACCCATTCTATCATGTTCACCACCTTCGCCACATATAAAGAATGTTCCTGTCTTTTCAGGTTGTGTGTGAAACCAAATCTTAGTCAGTTTTTTGAAGAGATCATATTCTTCGTCTGTGATTTCTTTCATTGCCAAATCTCTCCTTTGGTATCTAGATCAAAGCTCCACTGCATCAATTTGTTATACACTGGATACACAACATAACTCAACGGCTCATACTTCATCAAATGCGACACTTTGTCCCCTGTGTAAAAAAGAACATGGGCAAGTATTTGTTTCATTCCTCAATCCCAAAATGGTGTTTGATGTCGTCCCTAAGCTGTTTCAAAGAAGCATAAGTCCATTCGCAAGCCATTTCACCGGCTGCGC
>Ga0099847_1000649_pt1 | contig 11788 bp, 20 predicted proteins | sample CB_VirMetaG_2_FD_78178 | JGI IMG/M metagenome (GOLD analysis project Ga0099847, IMG submission 78178) | Freshwater to marine saline gradient viral communities from Chesapeake Bay - CB_1504_2 Viral MetaG | ecosystem: Environmental > Aquatic > Marine > Coastal | place: USA: Chesapeake Bay...
TGGTATGACCAAAGCGGAAACAGCAACGACGCGACGCAGACGACCACAAGCGCACAGCCAAAAATCGTTTCAAGCGGTGCGGTTATAACGGAGAACGGGAAACCAACATTACTTTCAACGGTAGGAGGTCAACATTTAGTCAAACAGACATTCAGTCAAACGACAATGGAGGCATTTTTGACAACAAAAGTCAGCAGTGCATTTAGTTACAGCGCAGGCATTTGTGGTAGCGATTCAGCATACGCATTAGTAGCTCAAGAAAATAACACGTCAACTATTATAAATCAGAATTCAGGCACGGTATCGTATCGTTTGGATAGTGCATCTTGGAGTCCATCAAATCGAGATGCTGTCTACACAGCATTAGAGGATAACCAAAGATTAGTTGGCATCTCTTTTAACGCTACTTCCTGGTCAGATTTGTACCTTGGTTACACTGGGACTTCTGCTTTGAATATGTTTTCTTTCCAAGAGGTTATTCTGTATCCATCCGACCAATCTAGCAACCGCGCGAACATCGAGAGCAACATCGCAACCTTCTACGACATAACATTATGAACGGCTATATAATCGTACTCCCCGAAGGAACGCTAACAAGCGAACACCGAGCCAAAGCCATAACGCGCGAACTCTACAACATCACCGCGCCGTTGGTTACGCAAGAACCCTATCAAAAGGACGGGACGGTATTCGAAGTCATCGAACACCCTGACGGCATCCAATTCGCTTTGCAGGTGGATACGGAATACAACATCCCGGTAAGCCCTATGGCGACGCTTGAGAAGCTCATCACCCTAATGCTCGAATTGAGCGAGGTTGAAATACGACAGCTTTCGAGCTATGTACTTAATGCGCAATCATTCCCGTTTGGGGCAATCATTCCTAGCACGACGACGGTACGAACACAGGAGTACATGGAGGAAAACGGATGGTTTCCGGATCAACCTGAAATTGATTAACTTGCACCCATGAAGGTTACAATTCAAAAGGCGTGCAAGCTACGCGGTAAGAATTGGAAGAAAGGCGCAACGCCGTCAGTGACTTCCGACTTTGCTGCAGAACTAAAAGCAAAGGGATACCTCGACGCCCCAAAGAAAAAGAACGACTTAGAAAATAACGATTTAACAGAAGAATAAAATGGCCATTTTTAACGGTACAGAATTGGGTGTATATATCGGCGGCACGCTGATCGCAGCGGCAACAGATTGCTCGCTATCCCTGAACATGGAAACGATCGACATCACCACAAAAGACAGCGCGGGATTTCGTGAGCTTCTTGGCGGTGTCAAATCAGGATCAATGAGCGTGAGCGGTTTGATTGATTACAACGATGCTTCAAATGATGACGTTTCCGATTTGTTTACAGCGTTGGACAATCGCACGGCTTTGACTTTGAAGTTTGCAAAAGCCAACCCAGTTGTAGGCGAGGACTTTAATTATAGCGCCAGCGGATTTATCACCAGCCTTGAGCAGTCAGGCGGCACAGAGGACACAGCTACCTACAGCGCGTCGTTTGAGTTGAGCGGTGCAATTACACAGACTGCTGAATGATCGAAGTAAACGGCACAGAGTACCCGGTGCGGTACAGCATGAAGGCGCTGAAGAAATTCGAGCGTAAAACAAAAGTCAACGTGTTCAGCCTATCCGATCCGTCGAAGCTAAGCGCAGACGCCTGCGCCTACCTTTGCTTTGTCGGCGTTGAATGTGGATGCAGCTTTGAAGGTCAAGACTTTGAAATGGACCTGATGACGTTTGAGGACCACATAACGCTGGAGCACGTCACCCAGTGCTTTGATGCACTCGGCGAATACAGCAGCGAAAAAAAAGCATAGACGGCACAGATAAGCCGATTGGCTGGCCTGATATTATTCGGATGGGGATGGGCATTTTACGCCTGTCCCCTTCTGCGTTTTGGTCGATGACATTCGGCGAGGTAAGCCTTGCACTCGACGCCAACAGAGAGAGCGAAGAGATACGCGAGCGGATGGAGTGGGAGCGCACGCGGTGGCTTGGTTCTATGATCATGCAACCCCACCTAAAAAAAGGGCGTAAATTGCAGCCTAAGGACCTGATGCAATTCCCATGGGAGAAATTAAAGGCCAAGGCCGGTAAGCTTAACAAGGAAGAACTCAGGCAACGAATTATAGAAAGAGATCAATGGCAAAGCTGAACGATTTAATCGTAACCATAGGAGCGCAGACAAAGCAATTCGATAAGGCGCTAGGTGCATCGATGCGAAAGATGCAGACCTTTGGCAAAAACACAAAGAAGCTCGGCAAATCTATGACGATGGGGCTGACTGCACCGATCGCGGCGCTTGGCTTCACAGCGGTGAAAGCATTCGACCAGCAGGCCAAAGCGATTGCACAGGTTGAGGCGGGTTTGAAGTCTACCGGTAACAGCGTTGGATATACTTCGAAGCAGTTGCAGCAGATGGCCAGCGACCTGCAAACGAAAACCATATTCGGGGATGAAGAGATATTAAAGGATGCAACTTCGCAGCTGCTGACCTTCACGAATATTGCCGGCGATCAGTTTGCACGAACGCAGTCGGTTGCTTTGGATCTTGCCACGCGTTTAGATGGCGACTTAAAAAGCGCATCCATTCAATTGGGCAAAGCGTTAAACGATCCGATTGCAAACCTGAGCGCCTTAAGCCGTTCGGGTATCCAGTTCAGCGAAGACCAAAAGCAGGTTATTAAAAGCCTAACCGAAAGCGGGCGACTAGCCGAGGCGCAGACCGTTATACTTGACGAGTTAGAGAAGCAATATGGCGGATCAGCAGAGGCAGCAGCGAAGGCGGGAACGGGTGGACTCAAACAACTAGCCAATTCGTTTGGTGATTTGCAAGAGGAGTTTGGTAAGATTATAATGGACTTTTTGCCGCCGGTCATTGACGGCCTAAAGAATATGCTGGCCACCTTCCAAAACCTCAGCCCGGAAGTTAAGAGGTTCATGGTAATCGGTGCAGGTATCGCGGCGGCGCTTGGCCCGCTGCTGGTTATACTGCCTTCATTAATATCCGGCTTCATGGCTTTGCTCTCTCCTGTTGGTTTGGTCATTGCTGCCGTCGTCGGTTTGGGCATCGCGATTGTAACCTTTGCCGATGAGATAGCGCCGTATATAACCGACGTGATTAATTACTTTATAACGCTCTACAATGAATCGAGCCTTTTGCGTGGCATCATTGGCGGCATTAAAGGCACGGTGCAAGTTGTATTCGATTTCTTCCTGTTAGCGGTGGATTCTGTCATTGGCGCATTTCAAGACCTGGGCGCAATCATTAGCGCGGTTCTCAGCGGTGACCTGTCAAACATAGGCGACGCCATTAGCAACGCATTCAGCAACGCGGCGGATCGAATGGCTACGTTTGGTGAGAAGGCGGCGGAGGACTTTACAGATGCAGTTAACACAGAGTTGGCACGCGAGCCGCTGGAGTTGGTCACAAAAGAAACAGTAGCCAACGCGTTGAGTACGTTGGGGGGCTTAACCAATTTAATACCGTCAGCCATTAGCGGCGGCGGCGCAGGCGGTGCAGATACAGGGTTGCAACCATTAGCCGTCAAAGGTGGAACAGCAGGAGCGCCAAGCCCGCAACTTGTAACGGAAAGCAGCACAGCCGTCAGTGAGTTAGCGGAAAACCTAAAGGCAGGCCGCAAGGAATTGAGTATGATGGTGGATATGGGGCCAGCAGTTGAGGGCGCTTTTGCGGGTATAGGTATGGCGATCGGTGGACTGATTGCGGGCACGGTGCAAATGAGCGATATATTTTCGCAGGCGGTTCTTGGATTAGCTAGCCTGTTAATTGATCTCGGCCAGCAATTTATAGCCGCAGGTATTGCGGCCAGTACTTTCTTTGTATCGCTTACCACCAACCCACTGGCAGCCGTGGCCGCTGGCGTTGCATTGGTTGCAGCGGGTGCAGTGATTAAAGGACTGAGCACACGGATGCAAGGCAGCCCGCCAGCACTGGCAAAGGGTGGCCTGGCCTTTGGCCCTACGATGGCAATGGTCGGAGATAACCAAAACGCAAGCGTCGACCCTGAGGTAATCGCGCCGCTGAGTAAACTACAGAGCATGATGGGAGGCCAAGCCGTACAGGTGACCGGCAAGATCTCAGGCCGCGATATACTTTTAACGAGTGAAATGAGCAGCATAGACCGAAACCGAGTAAGGGGATACTAATGGCAACAATCAGATTTTTCGGAGAGTTTCGCGATGATCTTGGCACAGATTGGCGTATCAACTTGCACGATACTGCTTATAATGGAACGGCCACGGAGATAACACTAGGCGCGGAGGGTTTCCAACTGCGATACACAGGCGACAGCGAAAACCGTTTTCAACCTGTCATAGGTTCATCGGTGACGTTTACAATTATGAACGAAGGCGGCACGTTTGAAACGTTTCTAAATACTGTTTTTCCAGCTGCTGAGGAAGGGCGTATGCAGGTCGAGATACGCAAAGACCCTGATGGATTGGATACACTATACTGGGCTGGAATTATTGCAGCCGAGCAGATAGAACAAGAAGACGCACCAGCGCCAAATCTTGTAAATATTCGAGCCACGGACGACATAGCAAACTTAAAAGATGTTTTGTACGACCATTTAACGCAATCATCTCAGCCTTTGCGTGCAATGGTTATGCAGATATTTAACCAAATGCGCACGACCAGTTTATGGAGCGCGTCCGATGCTTTTTTTAGATACGTGAACGATGTTGAAATGGAAGATTACACCGGATCGGATTGGTTCAAAGATGTAAACGTTACGAATTTAATAGTTACAGAAGACAATGAAATATATGACGGCGTGCGGGGGCATAACAGTTTCGAAATACTTGAAAGCCTTGCACTGTCTTTAAATTCCCGGGTATTCCAATCGAATGGATATTGGTGGTTCTTGCCTGTCAATTGTCATCTGCGCGCAAGCAATGGAGTTGATTGGACGGTAGACGTAAAGCAAGTAAACTTAGCTAATGCAAATGTGACACTAACAACGGGCGAAGTGGCAGAGCTTGCCACGGGTTACGTTTCTGAGATTGACGCTAATTTTAACAAAATGGCGGGCGGTACGATTTCAAATTTACCACCATTTAAAAGCGTCAGAAGAACGCGCCGATATGATGGCAACGATTATATTTTCAGCGATTATACGACAGGCATAACGACGGGCGATAATGTTGTTTTTGCAGATACAGACCGCACTTATATTCAGGATTTACAATTTAGCCTAGGCGGAAGCTGTCAAATTTTGCTACCTGCACAGAGTTTTGAAAACAACCCGTTCAACAATGCCGTCGTACAGGTGCAAATGACAATCCAATGCGGGACACTGTATTACACGAATGCGGGATGGACTGCAACGCCGGGAGAACGCACGCAGGGAATTGCAAACTTTCAACGCGGCGAAGGTATTGACGCGGCTCTAACGTGGGGCGTTACAACTGACGAGCTACCAAGCCAGCAGGTTGGACTTGATATTACAATTCAAATCAGAATTATTCAAGTGGGTGTAGACGTCACAAGCGATTACACAGCGACGGGAATAATGATTTTAATCAGTCATTTGAATCTTCAGGACGACCAAGGACTTTTAGGTGATGGCCTTTTATACGAAGCCGAAACGAGTTTAAATAATACAATGGTTAGCGACCAAGGCGAAGCGCTACACGGTGACCCACAGGCGACAATTGCAGGGCTTAATTTTATAACCAACTACGGAGCTTTCACAATTGCAGGGGTTGATAATGAATATATCAGCAGCCAAACAACTACGGCAGTGCCGTTGCATCGTCTAGGGGTTGAAGAGGCTATTGCAGGCAGTCAGTTACCGATACCAATAAAGCGCGGGCAAATTTACGGGCGATTGTTCGAGATGTGGCAAACGATAAAGGAAGGCACGGAATACTTTGCACCGTTTTGCTTTGATGTAGTAATGAACGCACGACAGAGCAATGTGCAGCGGTGGCAATTGTCATTTGACGCGACAAACATAACCAGCAACGAATTGATTTTGCAGAATGATAACGACACGTTACAGACTTCAATGCTGGCCACAAATATTGTTGAAGGTATCGGCACAGTTTCGGAGCAGGTGCGGCAATTGCGTGCGGGTGAATTGAGCAGTTACAACGAAGTTCGTACGATTTCAAACCGTAACGGCTCGAACAATTATGTACTACAGAACGACACACATATATTCAATAGCTGGATAGGTGGCAACGGCAGCGGCAACCTGTATTTACCACTGGTGGCCAACAGCGAAGGGCGTACGATTCAATTTCATAGTGATGCGACAATTGCAGCCAATAAATTTGTTAAACTGCTGCCTAATGTTACAGATACAAGCGCAACAATAGACGGCGCAGCGAGTTACAACTTCGACCGTGCTTATGATGGCATCACTATCTTGTGCCACAATTCGAATTGGTATATCATACAGAAAAAGGAAAAGTGATGGAATGGGAATTTGTGGCAATGGTTTTGCCGGTCGTGGCGGGTTTGGTTGGTGTATGGGTAAACCTTAACAGCACGGTGGCGAGGCTCAAAAGCCGGGTGATCCAACTTGAAATCGACAGCAACGAGATAAAGAGCGACATGAAAGAACTACTGGCGTCCGTCCACAAAATTGAGTTGATGCTTGCAAAGCTGCAAAAATGATTTGGCTTATCTTGGCAACGGTATTGGTAAACGCAACGTACAAGGCGCGCGAATATGGCCGTGCTAATGTTGCTGATATAATTATTTTCGTCGCAGCCTGTTGGATAATATGGAATTGAGATATTTCAGATACGAGGAATTCGATTGCAAGTGCAAGAAATGCCGCGCAAATTCTGAGGGCCTCGGTATCGACATAATGGACCACGATTTTTTAATGATGCTGGACGACGCACGCCACAAAGCTGGCGTAGCTTTTCGGATTAGCTCAGGCGTGAGATGCAGCGCACACAATAGGGCGAGCGGAGGAAAAAAGGACAGCGCGCACCTTGACGGGTTGGCGGTTGATATAGTTTGCACAGACAGCAGGACGCGCGGTTACATACTTGGCGCGTTATATGAGGCTGGATTTAATCGCATCGGAGTGCATCGGGATTTCCTGCACGTCGATGACCATCCCGCAAAAGATGCGGACGTAGTTTGGTTATATGATTAACACGATACGCCCACGGGTTACACCCCAGCAAAAGAAAGCGCTGGACTTCCTGCGCAACAAAGAGCGGCGCTCAATTGTCATAGGGGATTTGCATTGTCCATTTGAGAAGGAAGGATATTTTGAGTTTTGCCTTGAGACCTACGATAAGTACGCGTGCAATCAAGTTATATTCATAGGCGATTTAATCGACTCGCACGCAACTAGTAGGCATGAGACCGACCCGGACGGGGAAAGCGCACGGACGGAGCTAGAGCGCGCAATTGAAGACCTGCAAAAATGGCGCATAGCTTTCCCGGTGGCCGATTGCATTATAGGAAATCATGACAGGGTTGTAATGCGCAGGGCATTCAGTTCATCCATTCCAAGCGTTTGGATTAAGTCGTTTAATGAAGTGTTGGGCACGTCATGGAACTGGACAGAGCGCGTAGAGTACGACGGCGTGCAATTCGTGCATGGTGAAGGCGGCACAGCACGCACAAAGGCAAAGAACGACCTACAAAGCACGGTTCAAGGTCATATTCACACACAGGCTTACGTCGAGCATTTTTGCGGCAACAGGAGCCGCATTTGGGCTATGCAGGTGGGTTGTGGCCTCGACCGTGAAACGTACGCGGCTGCATACGCCAAGCACTACAAAAAGCAGGCGATAGGATGCGGCGTAGTAATCGGAGGGCACACGGCAATCAATTGTTTAATGCCGCTTTGATTGTTTGCCTTAAATTTGATCCATGTTAGAACTTGCAAAAATGTACTGGTCGGAGATTGCACTGGCGATTTTGACCGCAGCGGGCACAGTTACCGCACTTACCGAAACTGAAAAGGACGACAAAATTGTAGACGTATTAAAGCGGATCATTAACGCGATCGTTCTAGGACGTACAAAGCGGCGAAATAAGTCGTAGATTTGTCACGGTGCAGGTTTGATGATTACCCTGCACTTTGTTTTTTGTATTCAAAGAGCCTCCAAACGTGGGGGCTTTTTTTGTGCCTGTAAAATAATTACGAAAGTTCTTGCGGGTACGAATAATGTTTCGTAGTATTGCCTCATGAACAACGCACAAAACAACAACACAATGAGCAACCTACCGAAAGAAATTACTTTATTGCAAGGTGAATGGACTGTAGAAGGACAATTAGCCGCACGTAAAAGAGCATTAACAAATTGCCGGAGCGAGCGCGCTATAAATGAACACGATTCGAGTCTTTTAAATGCTTGGGTAAAAGAGCACATACAAACCATTGAAAAGTTAGAAGCCTTAAAATAAACCCAACGCCCCGGCTTCGGTCGGGGCTTTATTTTTTTACCATGTGGAGAGAAGGCTACGATTACCCAGCAGACGACGAAGACGAAGGCCGCGACTACTACGAAGAGGCCGACGAACAACACGACAAACACCAAGACGACAAACTATGAAAAAACCTATTTGCGTGCGCTCCAGCGTACAAGTAACAGCCCCGCAGTCATTCAACCAATGGCAGCAAGACCTTGCCGAGGAACGTGAGTTCCTGCGCCTGATTGACAAAATGAAGATGCACCTTAAGCAAAATCGTGAACGATGAATATCGAAACAATACAAGTCAGCTCCTGCCGTGGGGCGTTTGATCGCGAGACGCGAATGGTGTACCTCATCGAATGGCTGGAACACGTTCGGCCCGATGTGATGATCAACGACTACAATAAGAAGCAACTGCCTGCGATCATGCCGCACGGTGTATTTTACAGCCGCAGACAGGACACAATACAAAAGCACAGCGGACTAGTGCAGATAGACATAGATTGCAAGCACCAAGGCGCTCAGTTTAACGCTGAGAACGTGGTGCGCGATATGGAGGCCGCGCCTTATGTGGTGGCTGGTGGCATTAGCTGCATGGGAGAGGGCGTTTATATGCTGGTTGCAGTTGACGGCATAAACGAAACCAACCACCGGGAGAAAGCGAGCCGCGTCATGGATCTAATTGAGGAACAATTTAACGTGGTGGTAGATGTGCCCGTATCAAATAACCTCAGCAGCCTGCGATTTGCATCCGGCTACGCTCCTTTTGTCAATTACGACGTTACACCATTAAACTTTGATCATGAATAACACAGACGAATTAAGGGCGCTATCTGCTAAGTACGATATGCACCCGGATCACTTCCACAAAGACCCGCGCGGCTTCGTCATTATGACGCGCAGAGGCGTTGAACACTTGCAGGCTAAAATAAAGGCCGAGGTTCGCTTTTCTACCGTGCCCGAATGGTCTGACACCAAAGAAGGAAAATACTGCGTTAAAGCGTACGCAAAATGCGAAATAGGCAAGGTTGAGACGTTTGGCGAGGCTAGCAAGTCAAACAACCGCAACGCGTACCCGATTGCTATGGCGGAAAAACGCGCTTTATCGCGTGCCATTTTGAAGCTCGCAGGCTTCTACACTGCTGGCGTTTATGGCGAAGACGAAATAGACGAATGAACCTTGACGATTTCTTTGACGATGTCGAAGCCGATCAGGCCGCACACGTGGAAGACGTGAAGGATTATGCTTTACACCTGCTTAGCACGTCCACAATGAAGGACGACGATGACGGGCTAGAGGACGAAATTATAGACACAAACCCAACGCCGAACCGCTGGCGTGAGATATTCGAGCGGCTAAAATTAAACCAGTTGCGTGCAATTGATTTGCCCAACTGCTCACAAACAGAATTCACTAAATCTTATAAAAAACATGGAATTGATAATTGAGGGAGTTATTAAACGCGTTTGTAAACCGATGGAATTCGAAAGCGGATTTCGCAAATGCGAAGTACACGTAGAAATAGAGGACGGAAAATACCCGCAAACGTTAGCGCTGGAGTTTCTCAAAAACGACGTGGATGAAGCCGTTGCATTGCCTGAAGGCAAGAAAATAAAAGCAAGGTGTAACGTACGCGGCAGCGAATGGCAAAAGGACGACACGCAGCCAGTGCGCGTGTTTATGAGCCTTGTGCCGTGGAAGTACGAGATAGTAGAAGGCGATCCAGCACCAACCCAACAACCTGCACCCGATGGCCAAAACTTCCCATTTTGAGCGGCTTTATTACTGCGTCAAAGTACCTGCATATAACAGCAGCGTGAAATTTGAAAACTATGGCAGCGCTATCAAATACATCGACGACCTTGAAAGCAAGGGGATCCGCTACGAAATCAAAACCGAATACCATGAATCTCAGACAGTTTATAAAGCGACATTACACAACCATTGAGCGCTGCGCCGTGGAGCTAGACGTGAGCCGGCGAACGATTGAAAATTATTGCTTTCGTAACCCTTCCGGCATATTGAAGCACAGCGGGCAAATCATACAGCTGGATGAGGTCGAGCCGCTGCAATTATTTGATGCGGTAGCCGAAACAATAGAGCAGATCAATGAAAACAGAAACCCAAACAACCAAAACAATGTTTAACCTTTCACAACGTTCTGAGGAGAACACAAACACCCAACGCACCGTCGTAATGCTGAGCAGCGAGTACGGCATGTTTAAACACATTTCCGGCAACCGCGACTTATCGGAAAGCAACATACAGGCAATAATGAATCAATTGCGCGAACGCGGCCAGCAGCAACCCATTATAATTAATGAACGCAATGAAGTAATTGACGGACAACACCGTTTGGAAGCGTGCAAGCGGTTGAAAATGCCGATTCAGTACATTAAGCGACGTGGGGCAAATCTTGACGATGTTATTAGCACCAACATTGTTGGCAGAAAATGGGCGGTTAATGACTATATAAATCGGTTTGTGGCAGAAGGAAATGATGATTATGTACAACTGCAAAAGTTTATAGAGCACTGCAGTCTTTCAGGCTTTGCGCCAAGCGTTGCCATTCGGATTGCTGAGGGCGGGTTATCAAACAAAGTTTATTACATGTGCGACGATGGGGTAGTAAGAAGATCCGGAGGAGCGGTTTTTACAAGTGAGAAGAAATATAAAAAGCTGTATTCAGTTGGCGATGCGGTCAAACTGGGAAAATTTAAAATGCAAGATCCTGAAAGAGCACGCGAACGATTACGTGTAATTTGCATGTTTCAAGAATTTAGTTTTTACACGAAAATGAGCTTCGTTACGGCCATAATGCAATGCATGCGCATTGACGGCATAGATTTTGAGAGGTTGTTGGAGAGCGCGCGTAAATACCCACGTAAATGGCATAATGAAGCAAGCTTGGAAAACTTCGTGCATATGTTTGAGGACGTCTACAACTGGCGGCGTAAAAACAAGCTGCCGATTGTAAACAACCCACAGCGACGTTAATGAAGCGTACAGGCATATGGATACCGCTAGAGATTTGGACCCTGGACCTTGCGCCCATGGATCGCGTTCTATTGGCTGAGGTGGCCAGCTTCGCGGAAAATGGAAAAGCGTGTTTTATGACAAACGCCAAATTGGCCGAGGCGCTCGGCATCAGCGAAGACCGTACCCGGAAGATTATTTACAGACTGATCCAAAGCGGCCACCTCAAAAGGGGGGTGGTCGCAAACGGACAGGGTGGGTGCAAACGGACTTTAGGGTGGGCGCAAACGGACAGGGGGGTGGGTGCTAACGGACAGGGGGGTGGGTGCAAACGGACACGTACAAAAGAACTTACAAAACAAATTACTAAAACACTACAA
>Ga0099847_1000651_pt1 | contig 11779 bp, 12 predicted proteins | sample CB_VirMetaG_2_FD_78178 | JGI IMG/M metagenome (GOLD analysis project Ga0099847, IMG submission 78178) | Freshwater to marine saline gradient viral communities from Chesapeake Bay - CB_1504_2 Viral MetaG | ecosystem: Environmental > Aquatic > Marine > Coastal | place: USA: Chesapeake Bay...
AAAAGAAGTTGAGTATTTAAAACATGAGAATCAAAAGCTTGAGGAGCAGTTGAAGGATGCCCAGGGTCGTATTCGGGTACTCAAAGAGGAAGTCGGGTTTGCTGAGCGTGGCTATACAAGAACGAGCATCACATGACTGAGAGACAAATCGTTAATTGGTTGTTGGGTTTTGTCATTGGGGTACTGACTGTGCTTGCGTGGCAACGTGTGATGAGTGAGCCGTACATTTCCCAAGACACAGAAACCACAAGGGCCGAGGAGCTAATCAGCATCTACAAACGTGGTGTAAAAGACGCTCTTAAGACAAACCCGGTAAGCTTTGAGCTTGAGCAAGTCTGCCTGGAAGTCTGGGCCAACAAACAACCTGTGGAGGTGAAATGAGCAAACCCGAAACGCTAAAAGATATTATTGAAGAAACCATGCGTGTAAGCGGTGTGTCATACAAAGTGCCAGCAGACAACATAATCAAAACATTGGACGAGCGTGGTACCCGATACGGTAAATTCAAAGGTCACGCAGAGATTAGTCAGGCAATTAAGTCTGTAATGTTTAATTCAAGACAAGACCTAGAGCTTGCGGCTGACCAACGAGAAGCATTAGAAATGATTGCACACAAGATCGCGCGAATTATTAACGGCGACCCAGACTATGCAGACTCATGGGTAGACATTGCAGGTTACGCCAAACTTGTTGCCGATAGACTAGAAGGCACGGAACGATGAGAACAGTTGAAGAAAAGATTTTTGCTTACATAAGCGAACACAAAAAACCTGTGACAAGCACTAAGATGGCAAAATATTTTATTGCTAGTGAGTCATCTGTAAAACAAGCTTTAGCTAACATGGTTAAAAAAGGCGTGGCTGAAGTTGTGCCCAATAGCAAACCTTTTCTTTACAGGCTCAAATGATGTCTCAAATTACATGGTCTTATTCTTCGCTTAAAACTTTTGAACAATGCCCTAAAAAGTATTACCACTTGCGAATAGCAAAGGATGTAAAAGACGAAGGCAGTAAAGCTACTCTGTACGGGCAAGAACTGCATAAAGCAGCAGAAGACTTTCTTAAAAAAGACAAAGAGCTTCCCCCTAAATTTAAATTTATCCAAGAAACTGTAGACGCTATCAAAAGTATCCCTGGTGACAAGCATTGCGAAATGAAACTTGGTGTCAAGCAGACGGGTGCAGGGTATGAACCATGCGGTTTCTTCGATAAGAATGTTTGGTGGCGTGGGGTTGCTGACGTAGTTATTACTCAAGACACACTGGCTTTTTCGATTGACTACAAGACGAGCAAGAACGCTAAGTATGCAGACCTCAAACAGCTAGACGTGGTAGCCGCCGCACTGTTCACACACTTCCCACAGATTACAAAGATCAAGTCGGCCTTAGCCTTTGTTGTGAGCAATGAGTTTATTCACAAAGAACACTTTGCCGAGAAGCGAGACTCTTACTTTGAATCTTTCAACCCATTGCTTGATCGACTTGCTAATGCTGAAGAAACAGGAGTATGGAACCCAAACACCGGACCTCTTTGCGGATTCTGTCCGGTTACAACTTGCGAACACAACAGGAGATAAAAATGACAGCGACCCCAAGCAATTGTTTAACACCTAAAGACTTCGATATAAAAAACCCTGAGTTTAAGTTTAGAAACAACGACTGCATGGCTTTGGAACTTGAGCTAAAAATTGGGCCTGACAAGGGAAAAAGTTCTAGGACTGTTTTAACTTTTAGGACAAACCAGATTAGCGGATATGACATGCAAGTAATGTTCCACAGTCGTTACGACCCAAAAGCGGATGCTTTTTTGTGGGAGGGTCCATATCAAACAGGAGCAATTTCAATTGAGTTTGATGGCGGGTATGAACAAGAAGTACTTATTGCCGCTTTTCAGAAGATAGGGTTGCTTACTCTTCCAATTTACGGCAAAATAGAACGAGGTCCGTTTGAACCAGAAGAGGAATCTAACGATGCCGTACGTGAACAAACCCCGCCCGTATAAAAAGGAATACGAACAGTACCAAGGTACTGAAGAGCAAAAGAAAAATCGAGCGATGCGTAATGCCGCTCGGCGCAAAGCACTTCGGGAAGGCAAAGTAACTAAAGGTGATGGCAACGATATTGCCCATAAGAAAGCCGTATCAAAAGGTGGTACAAATGGTACGGGCACCAAAGTAGAAGCTAAGTCTAAGAACCGATCTTTTGACCGCGACTCTAAAAACAAATTGGTTTCAGAGATCAGCCCCCGAGAAAGAAAAAAGCGTGCAAATAGTTGATGACAAAGTTTTGTTGGTTCGGACAAGACGACCACACTTAATCACAGAGCAGATTGAAAAGAGCGCAGTAGTTGACCGAGAAGAAGACATCCACGATGTGGCTGTTAACTGGGGTTTAGCTGAAGCGCAAATCCTCGCAAAACTACGCATCAAAGATGTGCCATCGCCGATAAAACGAGACTACAAATGGACTGGCAAACTAACGCCGTTTGCCCACCAGAAAGAAACTTCTTCTTTCCTTACCCTCCACAAGAGGGCTTTTTGCTTCAACGAACAAGGCACTGGTAAGACTGCGTCTGTCATCTGGGCGGCAGACTATCTATTGAATCTTGGCCTGGTGAAACGCATTCTAGTTCTGTGCCCTCTGTCTATTATGAAATCAGCATGGCAACAGGACATGTTTAAGTTTGCAATGCACCGCTCATGCTCAGTTGCCCACGGCGACTCAAAGACCCGAGCAAAAATTATTAAGGCTGGCTCTGAGTTTGTCGTCATTAACTTTGACGGGCTGGCAGTTGTAAAGAAAGAAATACTTGAGGGTGGCTTTGACCTGATTGTTGTTGATGAAGCTAACGCCTATAAAAATCCACAAACTAATAGGTGGAAAATATTAAAAGACGTAGTTGCTAAGGCTGACTGGCTTTGGATGCTTACCGGCACCCCTGCCGCTCAATCCCCTGTTGATGCTTATGGTTTAGCTAAATTAGTAAACCCCGATAACGCTCCTAAGTTCTACGGGCAGTTCCGTGATCAAGTTATGTACAAGGTTTCAGAGTACCGATGGGTGCCTAAACCACAGGCGCAAAGTATAGTGCATAAAGTTTTGCAACCTGCAATACGGTTTGAAAAAGATCAATGCTTGGACCTACCAGAGGTTACTCATATCGAACGAGAAGCGCCTCTTACACCTCAGCAACATAAGTACTACGTGATGCTTAAAAAACAAATGACTCTTACTGCTGATGGCGAGTCTGTTACGGCTGTTAACGCCGCTATAAATATCAACAAACTTCTTCAGATTTCAGGTGGTGCAGTTTATTCGGACGCTGGGGGAGTCATTGAGTTTGATGTATCTAATAGGCTACAAGTAGTGCTTGAAGTCATCCAGGAGTCTTCTCACAAGGTGTTGGTTTTTGTCCCTTTCCGACACACCATTGAGTTGTTGCGTGATGTATTGGAAAAGCAAGGAGTGTCTTGCGGTGTTATCAACGGGCAAGTGTCCGTCAATAAACGTAGCGAACTTATAAAGCAATTCCAGGAAAACCCTGATCCCTACGTGCTAATCATTCAGCCACAAGCAGCTTCGCATGGGTTAACATTGACAGCCGCTAACACTGTTATTTGGTACGCCCCAGTCACAAGCGTTGAGACTTACCTTCAAGCTAACGCACGGATCAACAGACCGGGCCAAAAAAACGCTATGACCATAGTTCACATACGAGGAAGTGAAGTTGAGAACAAGCTGTACTACATGCTTCAAAACAACATCACTAACCACGAAAAAATTGTGGACTTATACCGCCAAGAAATTACCCAATAAGTTTGACAAAGTCAAAAGTTGTGATATACTAGCTGTTCATAACTTGTAGGAGCGAAGCATGACCGAAGAACAGTTGGCTATTGATGGCCTTGTAGCTGTCTACCTTAAGATACGCACAGCCATAGAAGAAAAAGAAGAGCAACACAAAGTTGAGCTTCAAGAACTAAAAGACCAGTTTGAGACAGTTGGCAACAAACTGCTTGAGATATGCAACGAACAAAACCTCGATAGCATCCGCACTCCGGTTGGCACGGTGTCACGTCGAATATCCTCTCGGTATTGGACTAGCGACTGGGAATCTTTGTACCAGTGCATTCTTGAAAACAACGTTCCACAGTTACTGGAACAACGCATACACAACAGCAACATGCGCCAATTCTTAGAAGAAAACCCAAACAAGTTTCCTGCTGGTCTCCAGAATGATCGTAAGTATGCAGTGCAAGTTCGTAAACCAACCGCTAAATAAGGAGCGATTATGAGTAACGTAGCTATTTTCAAACAGCAAAACGCCGTTGCGGTATCAGGCAATCGGGAGCTTTCCGATTTTGCCAAGTCTCTAGCGTCTTCTACGACTAGTCGTCGTATACAGACCAACACCAACGGTACCTTTAAACGCATCATCAACGGTGAGCAAATTGGTAATGCAATCCGTGGTGAAATCAATCTCATCATTGTTGGTGCGTTACCCAAAGTTTCTCGTATCTACTACAAAGAGAAGTACGACCCTAACGGTGAGCCCACATTGCCCAACTGCTGGTCTAACCTTGGCGATAAGCCAGAAGCCGCCGCAGGTGATAAGCAACACTCAAACTGTGCTGACTGCCCTCAGAACACCAAGGGCTCTGGTGAAAACGGTGCTAAAGCTTGCCGGTATCAGCGTCGCATATCTGTTTTGGTTGAGGGAGATGCAAGTGGTGACGTGTATCAGTTCAATGTACCTGCCAAGTCTCTCTTTGGTAAGGGCACCGGTAATGTGCACCCCTTTGAGTCGTATGTAAAGTTTCTCATTGCTAATGGTGAATCGCCTGACAACGTTGTTACTAACGTGTCTTTTGATGCTAACGCAGACACTATGGAGCTTTTATTTACTCCGTTGCGTAACATCAGTGACGAAGAGTACGAGATGGTGAAAGCAACACAGAGCAAACCCGAAACCAAAATGTACACCATGATTACGGTTGCACAAGCAGATGGTGTTAAGAAGCAACCACCTGCCGTTGAGGAAAAACCTGCTCCTAAAGTATCTCGTACTGAAGACCCCGATGATGAGGATGCAGAAGTTGTTGAAGAGCCGGTCAAGCGTCAGTCCAAGAAAGCTGAACCTTCGCCCAAGGCCAAAGCTAGTCTTGCTGATGTAGTAAATCAATGGGGCGCAAGTAGCTAGTATGAGCCTCGGATATTCAACGAGGCTCATAAAGTTAAACAAACAAGCTAACCCCAAGTTACTGGGCGTTCGCCTTGGTAAGACTTGCATCAAAAATGACGTATCGGTGCATAAAGTTTCCAAGGCACTTGGAGTTAGCCGACAGACCGTTTACAACTGGTTCACGGGGGCTAGTAACCCCCAGAACCTAGTAGCCGAAGCTGTTGAACGTTTGCTTAACGATATTAGCCACTTAAAATGACAGACCAACTTGATCTATTAAGTATTGTGCAACCATCAGACGGATGGTTTGCCGTGCTGGGTATAAAAAATGAAAAAGACGTGGTGCAGAAGTTAGTTGCCACAAGACAAGAAGTTGATGCTGTAGCAGAAAAGTTTCTTAAGCAAAAACGCAATGTCTACTTTGGAGTGGCTAAGTTTGAAACACCAAGTAACCGTAAGAAAGAAAACGTCAAAGCTCTTAAAGCATTTTGGATTGACATTGACTGCGGTGAAAGCAAAGCCGAGGTAAACCCAAAGACCGGAAGGCCAGATGGGTACATCGACCAAGCAACGGGGTTACAAAAACTTAAAGACTTTTGTGCAGAAGTTGGGTTACCCAAACCGCTTTTAGTTAACTCAGGCAGAGGCATCCACGTCTACTGGCCCCTAACGCAAGAAGTAACTAGGAGTCAATGGGAGCCTGTTGCAGAACGACTAAGAGATCTTTGCATACAACATAATTTCTACATTGATGGGCAAGTGTTTGAAGCTGCTAGGGTGCTTAGGATACCAGGCACTTTTAATTTTAAAGACGACCCACCCTCAACAGTAGAAATACTTAGCTATGCAGATCCGGTTGACTACGAATTTTTTAAAGCGTTGCTTGGGGTAAAAGAGCTTTCTGAAAAACCCCCTAAGCGTGAGTTAACAGAACTAGCCAAGTCTATGCTAGAAAACACAACGTCTAGCTTCAAAAAAATTCTAGTCAGAAGCATCAACGGAAGCGGATGTCCACAGATTTTATCGGCGTTTGAAGACAAAGAAACTCTTTCGGAAGGGCGCTGGTTTAATGTTTTGTCGGTCGCAAAGTTTTGCAATGACCGCGATGTTGCCATCCACAAAGTATCCGAGGGGTATCCTCAGTACGATTTTCATGCAACGGAAAGAAAAATTCAGCACATTGTAGGACCACACACTTGCCCAGAGTTTGAAAAGAGCAACCCCGGTGGTTGTGAAGGTTGTCAGTTTAGGGGCAAGATTGGTTCCCCCATAACACTAGGCAAAGAAGTACAAGAGGCCACTGAAGAAGATAATTTAATCGCCGTAGAAAACGAAGACGACGAAGAGGAAGAAGTACACCACATACCCAAGTATCCGCACCCTTACTTCCGAGGTAAGAACGGTGGCATTTACAAAACGTTGGGGGACGAAGAAGAGCCAAAACGAATTTACGAACATGACCTCTACGTTGTAAAGCGTATGAGAGACCCGTTATTAGGTGACGTTGTAGTTATGAAACTGCACCTACCCAGAGATGGCGTTAAAGAATTTGTGGTGCCTAACAGTCAGGTTACTGAAATAAAAGAACTACGCAAGGCCCTGTCAAGTCAAGGCGTAGTCTGCGGCAAAGATGCATTTACAGAGTTAACAACTTACATCATTCTTTCTATCAAAGAATTGCAATTTAAACGAAAGGCTGAACAAATGAGACAGCAATTTGGTTGGGCTGACAAAGACACAAAGTTTATTGTTGGAGATCGAGAAATTACAGCAGATGGTATTTTTCATAGTCCCCCTTCTTCAACAACACAAAACATTGCTCAGCATCTAAACCCAAAAGGATCGAGAGAAGCTTGGAGTGAAGTCTTTGAGTTATACGGTAAGCCTGGGTTAGAGCCACATGCTTTTGCAACACTCACGGCTTTTGGTTCGTTGCTACTTAAATTTTTAGGTCAGAACGGAGCAATCATTAATGTCATCCATCCAGGGTCAGGCACTGGTAAATCAACTATCCTTCATATGTGCAACAGCGTATGGGGTAGTCCTGATCGACTCTGCGCTATGTGGGACGACACACTAAACGCTAAGTTTTTGCGCCTTGGGGTTATGAACAATCTGCCGTTTACAGTAGACGAATTAACCAACATGAGTTCTTCAGATTTTTCTACTCTGGCGTACGGTATGTCCCAAGGTCGGGGTAAGGATCGGGTTAAAGCATCAGCTAACGAGCTACGACAAAACTTAACATCGTGGCAGTGCATTTCTTTGTGTTCTTCAAACGCATCTTTTTATGAAAAGCTAGCTTCGCTAAAGACAAGCCCTGATGGGGAGATGATGCGGTTGATTGAGTACAAGATTGATTTCAACGACGTGCTTGAACCCGCATTTGCTAAGTCAATGTTTGACCACCAACTAAAAGAAAACTTTGGACATGCTGGCGACGTATACGCTAAGTGGCTTGTGGATAATTTAGAAGAAGCTAAAAATGCATTACTTGGTATCCAAGCCAAGATTGACAAAGAACTAAAACTTACGCAACGTGAGCGATTTTGGTCAGCAGTTGTGGCGGCTAACATCACAGGTGGTTTGATTGCCAAAAACATTGGCATTTTAAATTGGGATATGAAAGCAATTTACACGTGGGCTACCCAGATGATTCTTAGTCTGCGCAAAGATGTAACGCCCCCAGCAAGTGACGTAGTTGCCGTTATCGGTGACTACATTAATAGGCACATGCAAAACATTTTAGTAGTTAACGACAACGTTGATCGACGGACTGCAATGCCTTCGCTACCTACCCTTGAGCCAAGGGGCGAGCTGTACATACGCTATGAGCCAGACACCAAGAAGATGTTCCTCGCCGCTAAAGCTTTCAAAGAGGATTGCGTAAAATATCAGGTCAACTACAAAAACACGTTGGATGACCTAGACAAAAAAGGTGTGTTTTTAGGCACCACAAACAAACGACTTTCAAAAGGTATGAAGATTGTTTCTCCCGGTGTTCACACACTGATCTTTAACTGCGCAAACGCAGACTTCATAAGCATGGACACTATTGTTGAAACCGAGGTAAGCGATGTTGGTGGAGAAAGTTAGCTATCAAATTAATTGGAAAAAATTTAAGAGGGGGTTTTCGTTCTTCATTCCGTGCTTGAACCCACCTGAAGCTAAGAAAGAAATACTTTGCACCACAAACCGGTTGAGATACAAAGTTCTGTTTAAGGTTGTGATTGAAGAAGGGGTAAAAGGTTTACGAATCTGGAGAATTTGATATACTGGCTTTGGGAAGATTCGCTCCCTTCCTTTTTTCTTCTTTGTTGTTTTGAGACTTTGACCCCCGGCCTAAAACCGGGGGTTTTTTATTGAAGGGGTCTTGTCTTTTCTAACATTGGGTAAACGAACGCCGCTTCTTTCTCGCCCAGTATTAACCCATAATCTGCCATTTCTCGACGCTTAGCACGACCCTCTAACGAACGTTCAATTGTTTCATTGGTAATTGGGATCATGCCGTTCTTGTAGTTGTACCTATCAATCTCTACAAAAATGTCGTCAATGGCTTCGTCGTTTGCATCAGACGGGTTGTTGTCAAACTTCTGAAACGCCTTATCTAGTTTTTGAAGAAGATCTTTTCGTTCATCTTTAATTTCTTCCACCATCTGTTTAGCTTTGAAATTGCTCTTTTGAATTTCGGCAATGGTAGTGCTTTGGAACCCAAGAGCTTGACCTATTAGCTTACCCGTAGTGTAGAACTCAGCGTTTTTGATCTCTGCACCTTGTCGGGTCTGAAGTCCTTCTTGAGACAAACGGTATGTAGTAAAGGCGCCACGGAAGAAGGCAGGTGACAACTTTTCAAAACCACGCACTAGGTCGCCGTTTAATATATCCTCAACGCCCCCAGTAAGACTGGTAGCCATGCTACCAAATGGGCCCGTCATGGTGCTAAATACAAACTGCTCTAAGGCTTCTTTAGAGTTCTCAGCCGGTACATCATCTCGGAACCAAAGCTCATTTAGTGATACTGAAGAACCAATATTGAGATCAGTAAACGCGGATATTGGCCCCATCTTGACCGCACGTTGAAGAGTAAGAGCCTGCTCGTCCGTAAGACCCATAGCGTTTGCGAGACTGCTATCTTTACCAAAGTAATGAGGGATAAACCACTCACGGAACCAAAGATCTAAGTTGCGCTTACCTAATGGATTACCCTCATCGTCATCGTCGTAGTATTCATCAGCATCTTCGTCTTCCATGTCAGGACGCAATGCTTCACGGACGCCTTCAGCCATACCCATAATCATGCTGTAACCGGGTAGACCCACAACCCCAGCAAACATTCCAGTCATACCAATGGTGCCAAAGAACTGAATAGCTGCTTCTTTTTTCTGAGACTTATTTAAGAACGGCAACATCCCGTAGAAATTACGCACCAGATAAGAAGTCATCTGGAGTGGGTAAGTCATAAACTGTGTGGCAATCTTATATATGGGTCCAGCCTTCATCAAGCGTGGTTTGTTGTACTGAGAATAATTAAACAAGGACTCATAGACTAGATCCACAGCTTTATTAACAGCAGCTTTTTCTGCATCGGCTGGCTTAGCACCTTGTTCAATCTGGCGTGCGTACTCAAGCTCAAAGGAAGACATATACATAATTTCCCTTGTGATGCGCTCCATGTGGTGGAAGGCTCCACCCATGAGGTTGCCAGTCCAACGAAGAACACGCATTGCTCCACCCTGATACCGTTGAGTAGGCACTTTGGCTCTTGCAGTCATGTCGGCTGCATAGGTGGACATAAAAATGTCTTTGTCTTGGGCTGCTTCCCAAGCACGTTTTAGTGTTGCTCTGTACGCAGGGTCGGGATGCTTATTGACATACCCAGAATCATTAATAGAAGGCTCACCCCAAGAAGTAATAACGTCCCCGTTTGCATCTTTCTTAGTAGTACCAAGTTTGTTAAAAAGGTTAGAGTAACGGATTGCCGTAGCCGTAGCTTTACCCATACCATATTCAGCAGACAATACAGGCAAGCCAACCACAGGAAGCTGGGTCATCTGTACCAACGCAGATTTAGGCGAAGTCAGCATGTAGTAGAACACCGCCTGATTAGCAACACTTGCCACAGAATCCCAGTTAAATTCGCCCGGTGCCGGTGGATTTATCTCAGCCGCCGCACGCATAGCAATCTCATCCACAAAGGCAGATAGTTTTAGTCTGTCTGGGTTACCAGCAAGCTCAGCGTAAGCTGAACCAATCGCAAGGCGCAGTTTGTCTGAGTAAGCTAAACGAGAAAGCTGATTAGCGGCAGTGTGCTGGGACACAATAAAGTTACGGATTACGTCTGCACTAAAACCGGTTTTACCTTGGCGGTGCGTAAACCGACGGCGAATATCCCGCTCAGGCAGAGTCATCAAGTACATCTGATAGACCTGATCTTTTAATGCGTCAACATCGCTTATACCTGCTTTACCAGTGTTAGGGTCAACTTGAGAGCTGTCTTCAAGTGCTTTAAAAATATCCTTAAGCATCTGGCTTGAGTCTTCAAACTCTTGGCGCAAGTCACGCAGGTCATCACCCACATCAAAGTCTTGCGACTCAACCATTTCATCTAGCGTTTTGCCAGATTCCTCAGCACGTTTTTCAGCGTAGTAGTTACGAGCTGTTGCTGATTCAAACATATAAAACTCACCCGATTTACCCTTACCAATACGCAACCAGTAGTTGCCATAGCGCATAAGGGGGAAGTACACCCCCATCTTCATGGCTTCTTGGAAGTTTTTAGTAATCTCAGCAATCAGCTTGCCCTTCGGAGTGTTAGGGTTAGAAGCTGTTCCGGGGATGTTGGACTTATTTATCTTGTCTGTAAGTAACTTTAGATGTTGATTAAATGTATTCTCATACGTATCTTTAGCCATTTTGTAAATTTCATGGCCTTTACCGCTACCGTACTTACCAAGCTTGTTCCAACCTTCAACAGTGTAAGTTTCACCTGTATCAGGATTTGTAACAGTGCCACCTTCGTACACAACCTTAATCTCATTCTCGCGCTTTGTAATTTTAGCTTTTGCAGCACTACGCTGCTTAGGTGTTTTAGCAGGGTCATTAAGTGCGGCTTGATATTCAGTGTTTAATTTTTTTAATTGAGCATCGTTTTGAAGCGTAGTTGCAACATCAGGATTAGCAGAAGGGTCAACACTTAACAAAGTAGACGCATTCATTACGTCACCCAGTGCAATACCACCCTTTTCATACTTCCGGTTAAACTCAATCCACTCAGGCGTTTTCTCAGCAAGCTCACGAATCATCTTTGCCCGCATACCCGCCATATCAGTAACAGTTTGATTAACTGTTTTTATGTTAGTTATGTCATCCCCAATCCACCGAGTGATGTCCATTGTGGTGAGGGTGGGAAGAATAAGTCTAATGCTACGCACACTTAATGCACTATAGGCAGACTTAAGCAAGCGCAATGCATCTTTAACGTTTCTAGTCTCTACTACCAACTGCCCTAAGCTAGAAGCCATCTTTGAAGCACTTTGGCTTCGATATATTTTGTTAAGAGTCTTATTTTGTTTTTTAAGTTTATTTGCCGCAGCGATGAT
>Ga0099847_1000658_pt1 | contig 11704 bp, 4 predicted proteins | sample CB_VirMetaG_2_FD_78178 | JGI IMG/M metagenome (GOLD analysis project Ga0099847, IMG submission 78178) | Freshwater to marine saline gradient viral communities from Chesapeake Bay - CB_1504_2 Viral MetaG | ecosystem: Environmental > Aquatic > Marine > Coastal | place: USA: Chesapeake Bay...
AGAAGCTCTTCTAAATATTGATAACTCTGCTACAGATAATCCAGGATTTCCTTGACTTCCTTCTATTTGAACAGGTGTCTGCCAAGTAAAATTTGTAGCCCCTCCTGCCTTAGTACCTGTAGAGGCCCACAAAGGGTCACTACTAGAAGGCACTGAGTTAACATCAGAATACCACCCTGTTGGAGTACCTGCAGAAGGGCTAGGCGTGGCAGGTTGAGTTGCTGACCTTTTAAATACAATATCTACATTTTGACCTTCTTGACCATCAGTTCCAGAATACCCTACAATTTTAGCATCGGCCCAATCGTCTGTAGTAATTACATCAGTTATACCATTACTCAGAGCATATGCCGCAATTTTCCATAAATACTCCCCTTCCAAGGTATTTGTTGCAGTTTGAGCCCATCCATTAAACCCACTACCAGAAAGAGTAGTAGTGCTAAAAGTATAGGTTAAACTACTTGTAGGGTCTGCTGGAGCACTACTACTTGAAGTTACTTGAAATAGTTCAACTATTGCACTATTCAGAGGCCCTTCTGAGTAAAGTGCAGGAGCTGCCCAATCACCAGTTTCAATTGTATCAGTACTTTCTCCAACTGCTCCCAAAGCTACTGCGTTTGTTACCCAAATATATGGAGTAGAAGCAGATACAGAAGGTACGGCCTCGGTCCAACCATTTAAGTTACCTGCAATATCCTCTGTAAGAGCACCCGTAGCAAATGTATATGTCAAATCTCCGCTAGGGACCGCCGGAGCAGAATTAGTTGTAGTTGCCTTATAAACACTAAGTCCTACATTACCCGCACTTCCTGCGATACCATCCTTTAATAGCGATAAACTAAGAGTATCTGTTTTTTGTTTTGCTGTATTTAATGGGTCATTCTTTTCTCTTACAGTTACGGTAAATACAGGAAAAGTAGAGGTATAAGTAACTGTGTCACTAAGAGTTAGTGTGCGTATATTTGAAGAAGAGAAAACAGTATCCGCACTCTCATCTACGAAAGAAAACCCCGCCCCTGTTACTTTAAATTCTGGATTAGAAAATCCTGTAGTAATTATATTCAAAGTAAGTATTGAATTTTCTTCCCAGTTTTTAGTATCATCAGCATTAAACAGTAAAACTCCTGGCTCTGTTGACATTTTTGCAAAACGAATAGTTTGAGCTAGGTCAGGGTTTACAACATAGTTTACTGGGAAAGCTCTGAATGTTCCACTATCGTTTCTAACTGAGTAGAATACCGCATCTTTGTCTTTATCGAATCTAAAGGAGTTTGTATAACCAGTTACAGAAGATATAGCAGTAGAAAAGCTTTTATCTATACGAACATCTGTAGCTGAAGCAATATAAACTACTTTTGCAGCTTGAGTGCTGCTGAATTTAATTATATCTCCAACCTGCAAAGAAGTGTCAAATCCGCTACCAGTAACTTTATTTGAATTTGCAGCAACACTTACTGTTCCTATAGAAGTCCAGTTACTTGTATGAGTTGTGTTTCCAGTACCTGCATCGTAAAAGTATGAATACCCTAAATCTTCGTCTCTGTAGAATTTTATAAGAGTAAAGGGGTCTGCCTCGCTTGCATCAAACATAATATAATGAGAAGCAAATGAAACTTCATCATCATTCAAAGCGCTATAGGTTACAGAGGGTATATCAGAACAATCCTGTGTATATTCTGTAGCAGGAGTCCCATCAAACTGTTTAGCAAGTTGAGGGTACCCTGCAGGAGAAATAACATATTCTTGATTCTCTATAGTAAATACACCCGCTGAAGTTATAAACGCAGGAGAAGAGCTTGTAGCGCCTAAAGCCATTCCATAAGCACGAGGCACTGCTTGTCGTGCTGGATCTTCTATTGTAAATGTTGTCCTTGTAGCGTCTGATCTTCTACCGTTCTGAGCTATTGTGCGAACAGCCAAAGTAAAAGTACCTATCGGAAGATCAAGTCCAGACAAGCTAGTTTGATTTCTAGAAACTTTCATAGTAGTAGGAAAGCCTGGAATATTCCCAGAAACTTCAAAATAATCTACATAATCATAAAAGTCTCCATTAGAATCTACAGGATTATCCCAAGATAATACAACATCATCCTTCACCTGCCCAGAGTTTAAGTTACTTACGATTACATAAGCATTGCGTGGAGCTGGAATAACCTCTGTAGAAGTTGGAGGACTAAAAACAGGATCCTGTGTAGAGAGTACAAAGTTTTCGTCTACAGCAGCATACTTTTCATTGTAAAACTCTACCGCAGTAATTCCATAAATGTTCTTAGATTCTTCAGATATAGAAAGAATCTTGTACATTTTTTTAGAGCCTTCTACTTCTACTCCAGAAATACTTTCTTTAAGTACCCAAACGCTCTCTACACTAGGAGTAGTAGAGAACGCAGAACTCACAGTAAGAGAAGTTATTCCTGTGCCAGAAGAAGTAGAAACTGTTTGAGTCTCTACATTTGTATAAGGCTTCCAAGTTACATCTACATAGTTCCCACTATCATCAAGTATATTACTTGCTTCATTTTCTGTATCAATAGTTGCGCCATCAATTACGTCTCCACGAGAATAGCTAACAGAATCAATAGTAGCCGAATCTTGTGCAAGAGTAGCAACGCTATCAGTAAATAATACACTAAGTTCATAATCTGAGGCAGAGTTTAATTCTATCTCACGGTCTAAAGGTATTGTTGTAGCATTACGAGTACCAGTATTGCTTACTCGCCCACTATACTTTAAGTTTCCTGGATAGCGATCAGAATCTTGAATATTGATGATATCGCCAGGAGCTATAAAAGCTGCATTAATTGCTGTTTTAAACGATACGATTTCAGTCTGATTAACAGCAGTCCATAGTTTCCAGCGACCATAGCGAAGTGCTTGGCCTTCAGTAGTCGCACCAAAAGCTACTGCTTCTTCAGATATAATTCTGCCAGTATTAATAATATTGTCACGATCTTCTACTATTAGATTCTCTAGCTTATAGTTTGCAGCAGGATTATTCCAAGTTACAACTATTTGATTTGCGCGAGTTTTACTGCCTGTAGTCTCATACCCAAATGCTCCATCAATAACATTTGATTTTGAGAAATTGTAGATAGGATCGCCAGGCTGATCAATTACAGTATAGACTTCTCCGTCCATCCAATAGATCATGCTTCGGAATACCGTAGCTAAGTCTTTTACTATTTTGTAAGCATCGGATGCCTGTGTAAAGTAAACATTTGTAGTAAAGCGAGGCTCAAAGCCGCCGTTTCCATCAGGAACAAGTTCGTCACAATATCTTGCAATTCGATAGAGAGCGTATTTATCGATCTCATCTTCGTTTAACCACTCACCAAGACCGTAGCGATTATTTGTAAGAATATCGTAGAATACCCAAGCAGGATTATTTGTATAAACTTTATCCGCACGGAAGTTTCCGTCCCAATCTTTATAAGACGAAGTTACCGCACCCGTAGATACGTTTCGGTTATAAGTAGCAACACTATTTATACCTTCATCTCTTGTAACATAGTTTGAAGGTACTTTTACTTTTACACCTTTACAGTGGTAAGTTCGAGTAGGAACATTTTGGAAGTCTTTCGAGTTTATTCTTACTTTCGCCATCGCAGTAAGAGGGTAAGAAAGATTTTCTTTAATAATACTATTCAAGGCTGAAATCGAGCCATCAGACTGAGTAGTGTAATTAGTATTTACATTAGTTGTACCAGCATCATATGCCTGATCATTATTCGTAGTTCGTGTTACTTTTACTTTAAAATCTGTAAAAGGTTGGTACTGCCGCATATCAATTATTTCTTCAAATATGCGTGGAGCATTACTTTTTGCTAGATGTTCAACATTCTGAGTTATAGCTTGATAGGACCCAAATGAACCGTCTCTTTCTACGGCAACATACATAATGTACCTTACAGTCGCTGCTGTTTGTTCTCCTTTTTCATTACGATTCCATAATTGACCGTATGTAAAAGTTACTCGAACTTCATCTACTTCTTCCGCTTGAGCTGCTGTAAGTCCAAAGCCAGAGGCAGAAGTACCTGTATACTCTACAGTAGGATTATCAGTTTCTCCTGCATCATTATAGAGAACAGGGCTAAAGGCCGAAAAAGAACCGCCAGGTCCTATAGAAATAGACCCTACACCAGTTCCTGCAGCATCCGAAAAAGCAGGCTGTATTAAGTTACCGTTTCTAAATTGTACATCAAAACTATCATGCTTTGAACCGCTTGATACTCTATCAATAAGAGAAACAGTATTATAACTTGTACCACTTAAATCACACTTATAACTACCAGTATTGCCTGGAAAGTTTGAAGCAAGAGTTAAAGTATTGGAGGATATAGAGGCTACTTGAAATTTTCCATCAACAACTACGGTATAGCTTCCATTTGATAGAGCAGGATTAAGATCAGTGCCAGGTAGAGGAATACACTTTGCCACAGTGCTAGAAGTATAACTTTCTACATACCCTTCAAATACTGTGCTAGAGTTTGAGTCAAGTAACCGAATAATTGCTACTTGAGCAAAGTTTGTTCTATCATACTCCATTGCAGGAACAAATATTCCAGTACTAGAAGTAATTGTTACAGAATTTGCAGACCCCGTTACTGAGCTCCGAACGACTGAAGCTGAGCTCGAACCGTAGTTTCTTACAATGATAAACTTAGTACCATTTTCAGTATCTGCTTGAATATCTTTGGTATGCCCGTTTCTATCAATAGTTACAGAAGTGCTGTTGAGTGTAAAATCAAACTCTACTGGAGTTTCTGATAATCTTACAAAACTTTGTGCAGTTACTTGGGCAGGGTCGTCATTTAAGAATACAGAAGTTCCCCCGTCTACTAAACCGTAGATAGGACCTTCTGAAATGATATCAGTAAAGAGAATATCTTGACTATTTCTGGAAGCAGTAACCCCAGTTATAGGATCTATTACTTGGCTTATATTTCCGCCGTTTCTCTCCATTTGATCTTCGAAAAAGCCTTCTACGTCGCCTTTTGGAAGATTTATTATCTCTCCATTATAGGTTATAGTATTATCACTAGATGTGATTCGTTTAGACCCATGAATCATCTCAAAAGATACAGGATACCCAGGAACGCGAAGCTCTCCGTAAAGAAGAGGAATTGGCATACCTTCTACAATATTTTGCTCTGCTCCATTAAACAGATAGCCTTCATCTTCTTGATCTACGGCAGGATCTGGAGCCATAAGCTGCTGAATGCCTGTAAGGGCTAGGTTTGCTGCAAGACTTGCTGCTACTGTACCAGCTGCCGCGTACATTCCTCCAGCTCCTTGCAAAGCAGCAAAGATACTAGAAGAGCTCATCGTCCCGTGAAGACCTACCGCAGCTGCTCCACCAGGTATAAATAATAAAGTGGCAATAGCTACAGCAGTAAGAATTTTACCTCCGCCAGACTTAGAGCCCGCAGCGATAGGAGTAATAATTATATCTCCTTCACGAAGAGGCAATAAACACTCTAAAGGGCTGTCAAGTTCTTGTCCTCCGACTTCAATATGAAAACCAATATCACAGTCAGCAGCATCTATAAAGTATTTTTTAAATCCGGGCTTATTTGCATCTAGCAGACGCAAAGCATCTCTAACGCTATCTCCGTGAAAAGAGTGCTGTGCTCCAAATTTTAAAGCGAGTTCGCCTTCGAGATAAATGTTACGTGTCATATCGGTATATTCCAGTTAAGTACTTTTTCCATAAAGGATATAAATTTTCTCTGCAAGAAAGTCTGTTTACTGCGTGATGAAAGAAAATATCATTACCAGTATAGACCCCGCAATGGTTAGGAACCGAAGCTCCCATTGTAAATATTAATAAATCATTAGGCTGTAAGTCTTCTACTTTACTAAATCCCCATTCTTGAATATGTTCGTCTGTAAAGTAGTTATGCCCGTGTTCCCACCAATCGTCTAAGTAGGGTAACCTATTTTGTAGTTGTAATCCTAAGTGTTCTTTATAATAATCCTTACACGCTTCAAGACAATCGAATTTACCAAACTCATACTCTCGCCCTATTAAATCATTTACTTTTACTTGTGGTTCCAGTATGTTTAACTGCATATCTGGATAGCTAAAAATATAGTAAGGTACTCCTAAAGAGTTACAGTATTTTTTATCGTTCTCGCTAGCTTCATTTGTCCAGTCTATATGATTATGGACTATTGCGAATATATCCGCCCGCCTCTTTACTGAAATATAGTCTGTCGGATCGAGTATAAAATCTTCGCTTTCTTTTGCTAAATTTTTACAAGGAAAATACTGCTTTTTACCTTTTACTATTCCAATTATGCCGCAAGCTTCTCGAGGGTAGTTTTCCTCAAAGTGCTTCTGAATTTCATCAATCATCTAAACTTTCTGCTTCCTATAAAGGCTCCGAAAGGTAGTATTTTACCCGTATTTTTCTCGGTAGAGGGATCTGAATTACTACCGCTGGGAGACTGAGGTTTAAATTGGAATCTACATTTACATGAAGATAGTTTTTTACCGCACACGTCCCCTTTTGACCAATAAATAGAGTTTAATCCTGGAGCATTGCCAGTAGTAGCAAGAGTGCACTTCCATACTGTTGTCTGATTTCCATCGTTATACTCTACGTAATCTCCAGAGGAATAAGAAGTGCCAGAGCTATATGTAGTATAAGTTTTGTATTGTCCTGCTGTCCACCCTGTCATAGTAGAACCTGCAGGAACTACTGGTTCATCGTCTTCTGTAAAATATGCCTTGTGTGTATTGACCCCGCCGGAGCCATCTGCATAAGAAATTGTACTATTTTTATCCCAAATACAACCACCCTTTTGGTCTAAGCTATACCCTTGATATTGCCAAGAGCAGTATTTTCCTATAACTTTTCTATTTGGTAAAGTTATTCCCGATAAATCATAAGGAGCTGCCAGCTCATAAGTTACTGAGATGTTGCTCTCTCCTGAGATTCGATCAATAATAAATTTACGAATAGGAAATTCTACAGGAGGGGTAGCATCTCCTGTTTCTCCATATAAATATTTTCTAAGAGTAGTACGTCTTGTAAGTCTTTCTCCTACAAGATTTTCTGCTTTGATATTACCAATAGCCGCTGAGAATGTATTTGCTACGTTTGCAACCGTTAGGCTAGGCCGATTAATAGCACCATCAGCACCAAGCTCTACTCCATCCATTATAATTGGAAACGCAACATACTCCCTAATTGTGTAAGGGCTAGTACGATCTCTAAATTGAACCGTACTTAAGTCTTCTTCTAAACCAGAATGAAAGTACAAAGTCGTGCCGTCTATAGTAAGCTCATAAAGCTCTACTAATTCACTTCCTGGTTCTTGTAGCTGTACTACTTCAATTAACTCGCTCATGCTTCATAAACTCTTTTAAGTGTTGCTGATACTGAATAAAATCCATCGTGGTGGTAGCTCTGACTATAGTTTTGGCATACTACTTTAATTGCCAATTCTCCGCCTGCTGCATTATCATCAGGTATTGTATACGTAAATGAAGTTGCTCCTTTTAAAGACGCAAAATAGCCTGTTATATCATCTACTTCGGCAGCAGAGCGATTATTGAAAGTTACATTGAACATCTCATTTATAGAGTTAATTCCATCAGCAATACGTTGTTCGTAACCGTCCCCAAATCTAGCTGTTAAAACTCGTGGCGTAGACTGCCGACTAATTCCTCTATCAGGGGAAATTACACGGTTTCCATAAGTTGCTGATGTTGTAAATCCTAATGCCATTATGCTGCTCCATATGGGTTAAGTATTCCGCCCGATCGTTTTTGATTTTGAAGTTCTTGTTGAACTGCTCGTGCGATAACTTGTCCGAGATTTCCTGCTTGTGCCGAGTCCTGTTGCATATTTGTTGAAGCATTGCCTTCGCTGTCTACAGATACATTTACAGTAACATTATTTTGCTGTCCGGCACCTTTCATATCTACAGGAATTGCTTTTCCGTTTGGCATAGGTACTATTGCTTCATTGTACCGACCTTCTCCAACTAGCCCTAGCGTAGGTTTAGTAGCGATGCCTCCGTTTGCATATGCTTGGAATCCACCTTTTACCATTCCACCGTTTGCAAAACCTAAGAATCCGCCAAGCATACCTAAGCCTCCGGTAAATAACTTACCGAGTAAAGGCATCATTCCTTGGAATAATTTTCCAAAGCCTTGTATTAAAGGATTATCTTTTGAAAATATCCCTTTAAGTCCTTGAAAGAAAGGATTTTCTGTTTTTGAAAAGAAATTTATAAGGGGAGAAAAAAGTCCTCCAGCCCTGCTAACTCCTGATTCAGAAACTGTTCCTTGATCATCCTCTACAGAAGTTTTTACCTTTCTTCCGAATAACACTGCTCCTATACCTGACAGCACTCCCCCAGTTTTTTCTTTTCCCGGCTCGGGAGGGCCTACAAAGTCACCGTCTCCTAGTATACTACCTATCGAGTCTTTTACCGACGTTACTGATTCTGTAGCTTCTCCAAAGGCTTGTCTTATAGCAGTACCAACAGCTGCAGCTCCATCAGTTAATGCCCTTGCAACTGTTAATGCGCCTTGCTGTGCTTTTATAAGAGGGTCAGTACCCATAACAATATCAGTAAGCTGTCCCGCAAGTTTATCTGCTATACCCTCTAGAACTCCTTTACCTATATTTAGAATTGCGTCTTTAAAACTCTTCTCACTTCCTTTAATGATTGCAGCAATATTAGACTGTAAGTTACTTTCTAATGCCTGATTAGCTGTATCCAGTAGTTGAAAAGACAGAGAAACTTGTCTTTCTAATGATTTTTCTTTTTCGTCATTTAATTTCAGTTCTTGCTTTAGATTATCTAAGCGAGTTTGTTCTTGGTTATTCAGCTCACCACTGTTTGCAATTCTCTCATTTTCAAGTATAGCAATTTGATCTTCTATATAGGCTCTATTGTTTGCTAATTCAACGGACTTAAGCTCAAGATTTATTAAATCTGCCTGACGCTTTGTACGACCCCGTAAATCTTTCTCCGTGCGTAAAGCCAGTTCGTTTGCTCTGGTTAGCTTATTTTTTTCAAGATTATCAAGAGATACTGCAAAAGCTAAATCTCTTTTTGTGATATCTAAGTTTGTTTCTTGCAAGTCAGTCAGCTCTCCATTTTTCTCACGTAAGCCTTCTGTTAATTTTACTTGAGTTTCTAAAGCTACTACCGCGGACTCTGAGGCAGTCATACCCATAAAAGAGTTTCTAAGTTGTCTTGCTTGGTTCTTTGTATCTTCTAAGCCCCTAGTATAATTTTTGAAAAGCATTGTAGCATCTGCTACCGCTACTTGTTGCTTTTCTAATTCTTGCCAGAGTTCTCTTGCTCTTTCTGGAGACTTTGTATTTAACAGCTCTTGGACGGTACTCAAGTATGACTTTATAGCAATCGTACCCTTCCCTCCCAAGTTATTAGATATTATTTCTAAGTTACCTGCTTGGTCTGTAAAATACTCCCCTAATTTTTTTAGTCTTTGGTCATCAGAGGTATTAAGAAAATCTCCTAAAGACGAATCGGCCGCATCCAATTCTTTTTGCAGCTTTTTTATATTATTGAAAACTCTATTAACGTTCTGCCCCGCACGTCTATCTGCTTGTGAAGCTGTTCCACGCGTAGGTTTTTCAAGATTTGCTAAACGTTCTTTTTGTGATTTTATTTTATCCTCTAAGTCTTTTAGTGTTTCTGTGTTTTTATCTTTGAACACTTCAAAGCTAGATGTTGCTGTCTCAAACAAAGGTGCAATAGTAGCTGTAGAAACTGAGCCAATTCTCTCTCCCAGTGCAGTAAAGTACTTTAAAGAGCCTGCTCCATCCTCTGTTATTATATCTTGAATTTTGTTAAAGTTTTTAAATTCATCGGTCAGTGCAGATACTTTTTCACTAGCATAATCTAAAGCTTGCGAATTTTCATCCACTGCTTTTTTAGCCTTAAAAAATTGATAGATTGTAACCCCAAGAGTAGCGATAAGTGAAACCCAAGAAAGTACGGAAAGTGCAGTTGCCGCAAAACCTGCAAAACTTGCAGCTGCTAGTTTCATAGAAGCAAAAGCTCCTTTAACTTTAACTTCTGCCAGCTTAATAAAAACACCGATTCTACCTGTTGTCTTTTTAAACTCCTGCTCTATACCTTTTGTAGTTCTTTTTGTTGCAAGCAACATCTCATTAAGAGCAGAGTCCCAGTTTCTTTTCATATCTTTTGTCATGGTTTTACTATTTGCAACAGCTCTTCTCATACCAGAAAGCTGCTGAGCACTTAAATCCCCTCCACGACCTTTTTGAATTAAGTCAAACCCGCTTCCAGGCTTAGTAGTTTTAAATCCAGGATCACCCAAGCCTTGAGCTCTTGCAGCTGCCGCTTCTTTATTTGCAACTCTTGTTTCAGTAGTATAGTCTTTTAAGGAAGCTTTTGCTTTATCAAAAGATTCTTGAGCTTTTTCTGCGCTCTCTTTTGCGTTTTCTCCGATATCCCTTAAGCCTGGAAGAGCTGCTGTTAGAACCCCTTTTCCAAATATCCCTAGCAATGCCACTCCTAGTGCGGGAAATTGAGATACGGCTTCAGCGAAAGGACCTAGCATTGCCGCTGCAAATTCTTTTATGCTATTTACAATATCATCAAAAGACTTGCCTAGCTTATTAAATACATTAACACCGGGATTTACAACTGCTATAATTCTAGAATACTTTTGCTCTGCTTGCTCTAGTACATCATTTGCTACTGCTTGAGATCTTTCAAAAGCTGTTAGACTTTTTGCGTCTCTATCTAAAGAATCTGCATATTTTTGTGTTGCATCGTCTAGTCGAAGTATAATGCCTAATTCATCCAAAAGTTCTGGCTCTGCTTTTGTTACACCACGAACTAATCGATTAAAAGAATCAGTTACATCTCTACCTAGAATAATGGAGGCATCTTTTGCTGCCGTTCCAAGCCGAGTTAATTGATCGGCAGAGAGACCTGCGGAGGTTCCTATTGCTGCTGCTTGGGAGGCATCAGTAAAGTTAATCTGAGCGTCAGTAGCTGCAATAATATCGTTTGACAAAGATCGAAGAGCTACACCGGTTGCTCCTGCGTAAGCTTCTTGACCTTTTTGAAGGGTTACTAAGTTTCCTGCATCCTTTAGAAACGTAAATGCCGCAGAAACTGCGAATAGATTAGCGGCAAGAGTAGCATATGCAGGTACTAAACCTCCATTTATTCCTTGAGCCATCTTTGAAAAGTTTTTAGTAGTATTTGAAGAAGCACCTGCAGCGCCTTTCAATGTACGATCCGCTACTTGAGCGCCTGTAGCAGTTTTGCCAAGAGCATCATTAAGCTTTTTCGCACTTATTGTAGCTTTTTGCATTTTGCCGTTTACGACAATATCTATTTCAACTTTATTTTTTGCCATTATCCAGATACATTATGGGTGTAGTTTTTACCACCGCTTTTAGCTTTACGCTCTTCTGCTTTTCGTTTTCTGTCTGCTTCTTCTGACCTATGATTCATTAATATTCGTTCATAGAGTTTCATAAAGTACATGGTTGTCTTAGGGTCTTCTACGCTATAAATATCGAATAATTGCGAGCAGTGAGACCAGTCTTTCCCACAATAAGTACCGGACATTCCTTCCCAGACATCTGAGAGAAGACTAAACATAAAAAATGCCACTTGAACCTCTGTCGGAAAACTCGACTCGGTAAGTGGCATCTTTTGGGGGTCAGGCTCT
>Ga0099847_1000659_pt1 | contig 11701 bp, 24 predicted proteins | sample CB_VirMetaG_2_FD_78178 | JGI IMG/M metagenome (GOLD analysis project Ga0099847, IMG submission 78178) | Freshwater to marine saline gradient viral communities from Chesapeake Bay - CB_1504_2 Viral MetaG | ecosystem: Environmental > Aquatic > Marine > Coastal | place: USA: Chesapeake Bay...
ATATTCGACTAAACTCATATTGTGAGACTTCATAAAGTCTTGAGCATTTTCCCAAGCGTATGCTAACTTGCATGATGGTTTAGGAACGTATGCACCAATCATCCCATCTCCATAATAGTAATCTAAACCATGGATATTATTGCTTTTCCTATCGTTAATATCTAATATCGTTGCAATATTACCAAGCGTCAAATCGTTGATGCTTTTTCTATAAATTCTCTTAATTTGATACGTCTCATGTTCTTGTATGTCTTCTTGAATAAGTGCTTTCACTTTCTCCAATGTTTTCTCGTAATCTTTATTGAGTGTTGAATTAGGTGCACTCTTTATGGATTCTTCCATGCATATTTTAATGTGGACTAAATCAATGGCATCTAATTTTGCCCTTTTCAGAGTGGTGTTTGATTCTACGTTTTTGCTTGTGTTACTCATGTTTACTATGTTTTAAATTGTTTCACTGTCAATATTGACATACACAAATATAGTTAAATACTCGTGAAATAAAAAAAATTACTCGTTAAATACTCTATATAGTATACCCTCTTATCCACCAATAGTATCTCAATCATTCTGAAAGCCTTGTAAAATATACGTTAAACACTCGATGAATTCCGACAAAATAATTTATAATTATTGGAGGGCTTGAGGGTGTTCCCCAATATCTCTACCTATTAGAGTATTGTATACTATATTCTATAAGGGATAGAGGGGAAGAGGGGTAAGGGGTAGGGGAAGGTAGGATAAAATCCCTGCAGGCCAGGCCTGGCGTGGGGTACAGAGCGATTAGAAGAGGGCATGGCAAGAGTCAAAAAATCGTAGCCAAACAAATCGCCAAAAAATCAGAGATGCACCACCAAATCGATAGGGGGGAGGGGTAAAAAAAATGTGATCTTCCTGATCGGCCGCGGGCTCGTATATGCGCAGGGAACATAAAACCTCCATGTATCTAAAAAAAATTTGTATCTTTGTTATTATAATACTACGACTATGAATGATTATGTAAACGGCTTATATGTAAAGAACGGTAGGTTAATTAATGACCGCCCTGATGGTATAACAGGAATTCAAATGGCGGCTAATGCCAGGAGAGGAATAAAGAAAGCGGAGCGAGTTGCTGAGATAGCAGAGGGTGTTCGCATGGCAGAGGAGATGAAATCCATGGACGATATGATCCGAATAAAAGTTAAGAAACTCTAACAACGATGTCCTTAATGTTGTTCTAACAAGAGGGATACCTTTATGGTGTCCCTTTTTTTATGCCTAATCGTCCCATATTGTGTCGGTACTATGTCGATTCTGTGCCGATTATTTTTAGTTAACTTATTGATAATCAGTAGTAGTGTCGATAATGTCAATTATTTCTCTTCGTATATTAATTATAATAATAATAATAATAATATATATATATATAATAGTAGAAATTTTTTCGACATTCGACATATGATATATTTTTTTATCTTTGCTAAAATTAAATTTAATTAAATATGCAGCAACATGGATACACTCCAAAGGATTTAAACTTTGGGGATGAAGGACGATCAAAGTTAAAGAGTGGTATTAAGAAAATATCAGACGCAGTAAAGAGTACCCTTGGTCCAAGAGGGAATACTGTTTTAATAGAATCCCAACATCACACATCAGGAATCACAGTTACCAAGGATGGTGTCACTGTAGCAAAGTCAGTTGACTTAATAGACCCGGTTGAGAACCTGGCGGTAAAGATGATGAAGGAGGCAGCAGATAGAACTGCGAGTATTGCGGGAGATGGAACGACAACAGCGATAGTATTAACTGAGGCTATTGTAAATGCGGGTGACGATTTAATAACAGACAAGCATAACAGGACAGAGGTATTAAGGGCGTTGAACTTTGCCAAGGACATAGTAGTAGAGGCATTGGATGGTGACTCAATTGAGTTGACACCTGAACGCTTAAAAGATGTGGCTACTTTATCAGCGAACAACGATGACAGTATTGGAGAGTTGATAGCCGAGACTTACAGTGGTATAGGAAAAGATGGCTTGGTTACAGTGGAGAAGTCGCAGAGCTCAGAGACTTATGCAGAGACCACCAATGGATTGAAGGTAGACAAGGGATACTACAGTGAGTTGTTTGTAAACAATCAGAAGAAGGACGAGTGTATACTTGACGATGTTCATGTGTTGGTATCCGGAGCAGAGATAAGTAACATCCTACAGATTGAGAGTATACTCAAACCAATTATCTCTGAGGGTAAGAAATTATTATTGATAGCACCATGTGGTGCGAATGTGGTAAACACCTTGGCGGCTAACGTCATGAAGAATGGTTTAAAGATCTGTGCGATACAGCCACCTAACTTTGGATACAAGCAGCACGAGCTGATGAGTGATATTGCTATAGCAGTGGGTGCGACATACTTCAGTGAGAAGACAGGGGATGATTTGAGTTTAATAAACTTCAGTGACTTGGGTCATGCAGCTAGGATTATTGTGGGTAGAGACTCATCTATTATTATTCGTTCCCAGGAAGACAATGCGGTGATAGACAAGAGGGTTGAAGAGTTATGGGATGCTCATGCAAATACCAAGAAGCAGGTGGATAAGGATTTTATAAAATCGCGGATCGCCACCCTTACGGGCGGCATAGGTGTTATCTATGTTGGTGGGAGTACAGACATTGAGCAGAAGGAGTTGTATGACAGAGTAGATGATGCAGTATGTGCAGTACGTTCAGCTTTGCAGGAGGGAATACTTCCTGGAGGGGGAGTAGCCTTGATGAAGTATGCCAATACATTTGACACGATGGGTAATGAGGACAAGAACATTGACGCATCCAACATGATCATGAGGAGAATACTTACCGCACCTGCACGACAGATACTTGCGAATGCGGGGAAAGACTTTGACAAGATATACAAAGACACTCCTCCTGCATACCATGGCTATGATGTGAAGGGAGAGAAGAAGGGGAACTTAGTTGACATGGGGATAGTTGACCCGGCTAAGGTAACCAAGAACGCATTAATTAATGCGATGTCAGTAGCGACAACGATACTAAGTACAAATGCAATAATCACAATGGCTAGGAGTTATGAAACCAATTAACAAATACATTATCATCAAAGAGATAAAGGAGGAGCTAAAGACCTCAACAGGATTATTGTTATCTGCTGAGGACAGTGACAAGTTTCGTTATAAAAAGGGTGAGGTAATTGCTCCTGGAACTGAGGTGACTGTAATCAATAAAGGGGACAAGGTGTACTATGACAAGAGGGCAGGTCACTCAATGTTAGTGGATGACAACCCGGTAACGATTATTCTTGAGAGAGATGTCGTTGTTGTCTTATAAACTCATTCATCTTAACAATCATATTGCGATAAACTTTATCGGTGTACTTCACATTCTTTTTAAACATCGGATTGGTTTGATGGTCAACTGACAGTTCATCACCACTGAGTTTGTCGTACATATCCTTCACCACTCGTTTTGATTTTTGAGACAGTTGGTATATTGTTTGGAACTTTTTTTTCCGGGGATTAGTCTTTGGTTTGGAGAACACTTCAATCCATCCATGTGAGAGTAAATCATCAAAGCGTCTACTGTTCCAGGGATACACTTCTGTAAATCTATCAAAGTCTCGTTTAGTAAAATACTTTTCTGATCTAAGGAATATAAGTGTTTCTAGTTCTGCAGGCTTGAGGTTATTCTTTCGGAGGATGTAGTAACGTATTACTCGCCAATACTTGAGGTAATCTTCTTGAGGCATTAAATTATATTTTATTAAATTTGTAGAACAAATATAAAAAATCATGGCAATAAAAACCAAAATGACCACTAAGAGTGGTACGCCTCAACTAAAAGATTGTAGTCAATTTAAAGCATTCAGTCAACAAAGAAAAGCGTGTAAACTAGCTAACCAAAAAATTATTAACAAACAAAAAGCAGAAAACAAATTAATTAAGCAAGTAGGTAAAACTAAAGCAAAGGAACAAAAATTAAAAAGACGATATATGTAATCATGGCAATAAAAAGAAATCTATCTACCCCTTTATCACCTTCAATTTTTGATAAAGAGAAGAGAAAGGCGAGAAAGGCAAAAAGAAAAGAGAGAAGAGAGCATCGTAAGTTTCTAAGAGAACAGCACGAGTCTCCGGTTAGACGTAGACACCAAAAGCTCTTAGATAAAAAAGATAAAGGAACTTTTGATGTAGAGGTAGATGGCAAGATCTATCCTGTTAAAGGAAAGAAAGTTGTTAAGACTAGAGGAGATAAAACAATTACTAAGTTCAAAGCGAAAGGAGGAAAGGACACTCCCATAAAAAGAATTAAAGATAAAGAAGTTAAGAAAGGTAATCTTGTTATTAAGAATAAAAAGAAAACCAAGTACCGTAGTTAATAGTAATATTTTTGATATTAAATTTTATCATTATCTTTGTTGAAACAAAAACGAATTATCATGCCAACAGTTACATACAAATGCCCTGACAGCGGAAAGAAGAAAACCAAAAAGTTTGCTTACAATGCAGTAGGTAAAGCACAAGCGTCAGAGTTTGCTAAAAACATGGGAGGCAAAATAAAAAACAACCCCGGCTACGGCATGGAAATTAAATACTAGTATTATGAAAAAACAAGGTTATAACGCAAGACTTGATGAGTCAATAGGTGGAAGACACAAAGGACCTCACAAGCAATCAATGAAAGACAGAAGAGACGAAAGTAAAGCTATGTCTAAAAAAATGTACGGTCACTCTTATGGAGCAGACAAAGGAATGTCTTATCGTCATTCTCATCCTGCTTGTGTACACTATGTAGGAAAACATCTTACAGGATTAATTAAGAAGTAATGGCTAAGAAAGGTAGAACTAAATTTCCTGAAGTTAAGAAAGCTGATCAGGGAAAGTTCACTAAGTGGGCTAAGAACAATGGCTTCAAGGATGCGTGTAGTGCGGCTTCAGCAGTAATGAAGAAGACAGACGATTATTCAAAGGAGGTTGTTGCTATGGCAAACTACGCTAATAACTTTGGATGTAAAAGAAAATAACTATGCACAAGAACAAGTCAAGAGGTTTCGGAGATTCAGTAGAGAAGTTTACTCAAAGAACAGGTATAAAGAAAGTTGTACAGAAAGTAAGCAAGGCTGCCGGTATTGAAGACTGTGGATGTGGAAAGAGAAGAGATACCTTAAATAGAATAATACCTTATAAGAAATAAATTATGGCAACTAAAGGAAGAACAAAACCAAAGATAGGCGATTTAAAAAACTGCAAAACTTTTAAAGTAGGTAGTGACAAGCGTAAGGCTTGTGTTGCAGCTAATGCAGCAGTAATGAAACAGAAAAGAAAAATGGTTTCGGATTATAAAGCAGCTAATCCCGGTACAACATTAAACTAATTAATAATGGCATATCAAAAATTACAAGCCGGAAGGGCGATAGATGTTATACCTTCAGATGCAGTACCAATCCCAAACCCTGCAGCAGAGGCAGCAGTGGGAACAACTACATCAGATGGTAGAGCAAGTGACCAACTTATTGATGCTAATGCTACGTTCTTAAATGATAACATTAAGGTTGGTGATATTGTATATTCAGGTGTAGGTGTTGCAGCTACAGTGTCCGTTGTAAATAATGACACGACCATTACAGTTACTAATATCTCAACGCCAGGATCAGCATTTAACACAGGAGTAAATTATGCTATATACTCACAGGTTGACAGTCCACAAAACGGATGTTGCTTGTATGTAGGGGATGTAACAGGAGGTACTGACCTTGAGGTTCGCCCTGTAGCAAATGATGGAGACCATATATTAAATGGAAAGATTATATTCAAAGGTGTTAATGCCGGACAATTCATTCCTGTTAATGTAGACAAGGTCTACAAATCAAACACAACAGCAGCGTCTATTATAGCATTATGGTAGGACAAGGACTAGCCAACATGATAGGGAACGCTATCACAGGTGGCGGTCCAAGTGTAGGTGGTGGAGGCGCACCCTTCACAAATTTATACAGCACTGAGTATGATGGCATAGATGATTATATAGATTGCAGTAATCCAAGCAATTTAAATTTTAGTGCAGATGATGCTTTTAGTTTTTCTATTTGGTTTAAAAAAGCAAGTAGTGGAACTGTTGAGGTTGCATTTTCAAAAATGATTGGCTCAGGAAGCTTCAATGGATACATGATGTTTTTTAGTGGAAATCTCTTATATTTTAGAATTAGAGAAAATGGCTCGAACTTTCATCAAATAAGAGATAACGATGTACATCCTTTAAACACTTGGGTTCATTATGTTGTAACTTATGACGGCTCAAGGACCGGTTCAGGGTTAGGGTTAAATCTTTATAAAGATGGAACAAAATTAACTAATGTAACAAGAAGTGGAAATTTCCCATCAGGCACAGGGCAATCAACTGCTGATTTTGATATAGGTGCAAGGTCTAATGGCTCAGTCCGTTACTTTGATGGCTTAATAGATGAGTTTAGCGTTTTTAATTCAGAACTTTCACAAAGTGATGTGACTGCAATTTACAATGGTGGAGTTCCTAATAATCTTAATAATTTAAGTACACCTCCTTTATCTTGGTGGAGATTCCAAGAAGGCAGTGGGATTATAGCTAGTGATAGTGGTAGTGGAGGGAACAATGGAACTTTAGTAAACGGAACAACATTTAGCACAGACGTTCCTTAAAAAAATATATTATGCAAGTAAAAGGAGTATTTGAAACATACGCAACAATAAGTTTAAATGACTTATCAAAGATTGATTTCTCACAGATAGGAGAAACATCAGAGGACACAATAAGAAAAAACATATTAACTCCACCCACACAGTTTGTTATTAAGTGGGATGTTGAGCCTACCTTTATTACGGATGGCACAGTTATACCTGATGGCTTGTACACCCATGAGGAATGTTTAGAACTAATGGCTACAAGTACATGGTCATCACCTGAGCCAATATAAAATGATATCAGGACTAGCTAACATAATAGGCAATTCTATTGTAGGAGGACACCCTTCTGCCGGTGGTGGATTCACAAATCTATACAGTACTGAATATGATGGCGTAGATGATTATGTTACAATAGGAACTCCAACTAATTTAAAAATCACAGGAGATGTTTCTGTTAGTGCTTGGGTTAAAACATCCTCTTCAGCTACTATGATTCTTTTTAGTGGCTTTGACAAATGGGGTTTATATTTTGTAAGCGGCAAGATTCGTTTTAATTTCAGAAATGCCTCAGATGCTTTTAAATATGTTGAAAGTTCAGGAACTATAAATGATGGAAATTGGCATCACGTTTTAGGTGTTAATGACCAAACAAATTTAAAGATTTATGTTGATGGTTCTTTAAGTGCTTCAAATACTGACGGAAGTGCAGGAATTGTAGGAACAAGTGATACAAGAATTGGAGCAAGGTGGAACAATAGCCTTTATATGAGTGGAAACATTGACGAGGTTGCTATTTGGAACAATGACCAAAGTGCAAATGCATCAACTATTTACAATAGTGGCACACCTAATGATTTGACAAGTCTTTCTCCTTTAGCTTGGTGGCGATTTGAGGAAGGAAGCGGGACAACTGCAGCAGACTCAGGAACAGGCGGCAACACCGGAACACTTGTTAACGGTACAGCATTTAGTGCAGACGTTCCTTAAAATTTTGTATATTTGTGATAATCAATTAATAGACAATTTTTTATGTCATGAATCTATCAGAAAGAACTAAAATAACTTTTACTCCTGCTAACTTACTTTCACTTATAACTACAGTAGTAGCAGTAACAGGCATATGGTTTCACCTTAATGGACAAATTGAAGAGGCAAAAGAACTTCCAAAGAATAAAAATGATAAAGTTGTAAGAGAAGCAGTTCTGAAAATGAACGCGGATATGCAATACATTAAAGAAGAGATAACTGAAATAAAATCTCGACTTGACAAAATGGAGGAAAGACTTTACGAACTTAAATAAAATATGAATCTAATAGACGAAATTGCTTTAGCACAAATACAAGAAGTATTTGCAGAAAAGAAATACGCCTTCTTCACCAAAGGAAACTATAACCTAAACATAATAGGAGTACGAAGTCCTATTAAAGAAGCGAACAGCTTTGACGATACTATGCTTGTTGTATACAAGAAGTATGACAAGTGGGTTATAAAAGAATATCCTATAACTACAGATGCAGGATTGTATTGGTTAGAACATCCAATGAATAAGAAAGGCACAGCACTACTTGTTCCTAATCAGTATCGAAGCACCTATAAAATTGATGGGCATGGCACTACCAGGTACGAAGCCTTGTGTCAGAGGTTAGCAAGTGTCGAGGTGTATCGGGACAATAACAAAGATCAGATACTTGACTTTGATGATGTAACAAAAGAGTGGGGGATGTTTGGTATAAACATTCATCGTTCTCATCCTTACCATGACAGAGACACAGTAGATAAATACAGTGCGGGATGCCAGGTGTTTCAAAACATACACGACTTCAAGGAGTTCATGACTCTTTGTAATACCTCATCGAATCTATACGGCAATAGTTTTACCTATACCCTTTTATTAGAAAGTGATTTACTATAATTTTATTTAGTTATCTTTGTATAAAATCTAATACAATGAAATTAACTAAAGAAGAACTAGGACGAGTTCAAGAATTAAACAATTCGTTCACTCAAGCAAAGTTGGCTCTAGGAGAGTTAGAACTAAAACGCCATGGAATGTTACAGGAAATGGATAAACTTAGACAAAACTTTGGTGTTGAGGAACAGAAATTAATTAGTAAATACGGAGCTGATTCTGTTATTAACTTACAAACAGGAGAGGTGACAGAAAAGAAATAATATGTCAAAGATAAGTAACCAAAGTGCATATCCTGCAGCAACTCCTGTCAGTGGAGATTTTTTAATTGGAACAGATGTTAGTGATAGCAATGCCACAAAAACTTTTACAGTTGGATCAATTGTTGCATTAACACCGGACAACACTTTAGCGGAAGTATTAACCGCAGGCAACACTGCAACTAATAATATAATCCTTACAGGGGACATCACTTGTACAAATATTATTCCAACGAACATTAAAGATGCGGCAGGTAATACAGGAACAGTGGGACAACACTTAGTAAAGAATGCAGCCAATGCTTTAGAGTGGGGTGCAGGTAGTGCAGATACCTTAGCTAATGTATTAGCGGCAGGTAACACCGCAACTACTTACATTGCGTTAAGTGGTCCTACAGGATATTTAACTGCAACCTATGTTGCTCCTATAGATATAAAAGACAATGCAGGGAATTTAGGAACAGCTAGTCAAACTTTAGTAAAGTCAGCAGCAAATGCTTTAGCATGGGAGACTGTTGCATCGAACACTTTAGCTGAGGTATTAGCAGCCGGTAACACTGCAACCAACAATATTACATTAACAGGAAACGTAACGTGTACTAATTTAACTGCTACAGCAGATGTTAATGGTAGCGTCTTTAATGCTACTACTTCAGTTACTACTCCACTAATGGATGCTACAGACATTCAAGATAATGCATCACTTAATGGAACAGCAGGACAGTATCTTCGTAAGTCAGCAGCAAATGCTTTGACATGGGAGACTGTGGCTGACCCAACATTATCATCCGTTCTTACTTCAGGAAATACAGCGACCAATAACATCACTTTGACCGGAGATATATCCTGTACCAATATTACTATTAGCGTACAATCACAGGCTCAAAGGTATATAGCTACTGACTATGTAGAGGGGTCTTACCTTAAAGGTAATGCAGGTGTTCCTTTAAAAGTACCCGGTATTGATGCTTATGCAGATGATGCAGCAGCAGCAGCACTTGCTACAGGGGATGTATACATGACTGATGGAACAGCAGCAGCACCATTAAACGTAGCAGGTATCCTAATGGTAAAACAGTAATGGATATTAGAAAGATTTCTGTAGGACCTGACTACAAGTCCGGAGCGATGCACTACTTGGTAGGGCAAGACGTTCTAAGTGGAAGTCATAAAATACATCTTATAAAATTTGATGAGATAAAAAAATCATTTAAGATTTGGATTATAAAATCCAATGAAGTAGTTTTATGGAAAGAGTTTACTTCTCCTATTCCTATTTCAATAGAGTATAACATAAACTTTTAATTATGAAAAACAGATTAGTTTCAAACTATGTCACTACAATAGTAGGGCTTTTAATTATGGCTTTTTGCCTAGTAATGATTTACACAGACAAAGCTGACACCACAGATATGAGTGGATGGTTAGGTGTGTCTTTATTATTCTTACGATCTAAGGATTCGTTAATTGCGTTACCTAAAGATGATAAAGGATAAGGATGATATGTTAACAATGCGAAACCTGGTAATAGCTTTATTAATTTTATTACTTTGTTTTAGTGGCTGTTCGGCATGGAGTAATTACAAGAAGCTTAAACATTTTGAAAGTCAAGTTAAACAATTAACTACTGAAGGACAGAAGTTCGAGATAATTAAAACCGAAGACGGCAAGTTAATAGCTCAACAAAAGCAATTAATCCTTACCCAAGAACAGGCTATCGACCAAGGGTTGGCAGCCTTTCTTCGTTTAAAGAAGTTAGAAAGCCATGTTAAAGTAAAAACAGTTACAAGGCTTGATAGTATTTTTGTTCCATATGTAAAAGATAGTATTGTAATGAAATACGATACAGTGTATATGGACACAACTACCCATCTCAGTTCTATTACTGTACCTAGAAAGTTTAGTCTTCTTGATGAATACTATTCTATTGGAGGAAGAGTAGAAGAAGATGGAGTAGTAGTAGACAGTATGAAGCTGTTTAATACAATGAATGTAAATATTGGACTACAGTCGCAGGGACTTTTTAAAAAACCAAAGCCTGTAGTAATGGTAGACTATGACAATCCATATGTAAGCACATTAGGATTATCGAATGTAGTTATAAAAGACCATAAGAAATTTTATGACCGAAAGTTATTTTGGTTTGGAGTAGGACTAATTAGTGGTGCTACGACTACAGTGTTATTAATTAAATAAAATTAAATGCAATCACCTGATAGATTCATAGTTAAACCTGTGAAGGGAAGAAGGTATAATAATACCAAAGAGATAGGAGGGTTAGAGTTTATTACTAGCACTTCTGAAGAAGATTTTAAGTTCTCTAATAGAGAGGCTGAGGTTATATCTGTACCTTTAGACTATAAAGGAGAGATAGAGCCAGGAGATATTTTACTTGTTCATCACAATGTCTTTAAGTTTTATAACGACATGAAAGGCAGGAGACAGAGTGGTAGAAGTTTTTTTAAAGATGATTTGTTCTTTATTGAATACGATCAGTTCTTTATGTATAAAAAGAATGGAAAGTGGAATGCGTTTGGTAAAAATTGTTTTATTAAACCATTAGACGTACAAGACACTTTTATTAAGAAAGGTGTTAAGTATGAACCATTGAAAGGAATTGTTAAGTATATTAATAAAGAACTTGAGGTATATGGTGTACAAGAAGGAGATGAGGTTTCATTCCAACCTGAAACTGAATATGAGTTTAGGGTGGATGATGAAATATTATATAGGATGTTTACTAACAATATAACATTTATAATGTAATGGATACGTTTGAGATATTAACACAGTATGGGGTATTAGGTATATGGGTTCTGTATGCCATTACTCGTGAGCGTTGGTTACTCAGAAAGATTGAAGAGATATCTGA